>Ga0180301_10000277_pt1 | contig 39376 bp, 45 predicted proteins | sample GuaBasSediGuay16_FD_121797 | JGI IMG/M metagenome (GOLD analysis project Ga0180301, IMG submission 121797) | Subseafloor sediment microbial communities from Guaymas Basin, Gulf of California, Mexico - Guay16, Core 4569-2, 12-15 cm | ecosystem: Environmental > Aquatic > Marine > Hydrothermal... | reverse complement strand
GCCAAGCGTCCACTCGTACCTGATTCGCCGATCGAAACCCACCATCCGAAGCAGGGCGGTCATGGCTCCAGCTCGAAGAATGAAAACACGTGCCCAGCTCACAAGAGCGACTGGGTTCTTTACCCGCAGCAAGAATTCCCAGGGTACTCCGTGCTGAGGCTGTTCGATCGGCGCCCACAGCTTTGGTTGTTCCGCTGCAGCCAGTGGCAGGACGGCATCGATCAGGTCGCCTGAAACCGGGCATCCAGCATCAAGAAGCTTGAAACCCTGGTAAAGGGCCAGGCGTGCAGGCATCAGATCATTCGTCACCATCATGTGTTCACCATCCCTTCGGTCTCTCGCGTCTTATCCACCCCTCCTTGCGCTTGTCCCAGAAGGGCACCCCGGCCTTTTGGCACTGTTCGGCCAGATCCTCGATCCACTTTGGTTCGCACGGCCTGGCACCTGGTCCCGTCTCCGGCCCGGCGATCACCCAGGGGAACCGCCTCAGCATCGCCTGCGCCCAGTAGTGATCGCAGCCGGGCGATACCGGCGTGCACCCACGGATCGGGTTCCAGGACACATCCCACCAGTCACTCGGGTTGCGCGCCACCAGCGCCTCCTTCCGCCTCAAGCTCCTTGATGCGCGTCAGAAATTCTTCTCGCTCTTCCTCCAGCGCCCCAATTCGCTCTTCAAGTTCCTCAATCCTGGCTATTGCCTCACGCAGGCCGTCGGCCAGCGCTTCAACCGCATCCCTGCCTTGGGTCTCCAGGCCATCGATATCACGATTGGTCCAGTCCATTCCGGCATCCTTCACACCGTTCCCTCCCCCGGGGGGATTGTCGCTCCAGCCAGGAGCGAAAATCGTCGAGCCAGTCCAGTGCCTCAATCGCATACCGGGGTAGTTCCGGGTCTAGGCCCCAAGAATCTTCATAGCCCGCCTCGGACAAAACTGATCGTATCTCCTTAAGCACCTTAGTGGCATGCGCGTCGCAGAACGCAAGCACAACAACCCCGGGTTTTTCACACAGGAGACATTCATGCGACGATGACATTACTTCCCGCTCCTCTCGGCCCGTTGCCGCCCTTCGGCCAGCAGCCCAACCCGCCGCAGTTCGGTATCGTCCAGCCGCATTCCCTGCCAGCCCGACCGCTCGGCCAGATCCGCGATTCGGGCGGCAAGCGACAGCGCCGTGCGTCCTTCCGTACCCTCGACGTACATAGGGATGCCGAAATCGGTCAGCACTGCGTGGGCGGCGTCGAGGGCCTTCACGAGCGCCTCCACGTCCTCGTGCTCAAGCGCGTCCAGCGATGGGCACCGGCGCCAGAAGGCGCGAATGGCGATTTCCTTCGTGGGCTTATCCATTACGCCTCCCTGATCGGCTCGTGATGCTTCTTGAATTCCTGCCACGTCCACCGATGTGATAGATTGCGAAACTCACCGAACGTAACCCATCGGAAGTACGCCGACCACACAGTCACTAGGCGGCCAGTATGCTTGTTCCGAAATTGTTTGCCGACCCAGTCTCGGGTCTTGCGAGGCCATTGGGTCACTTCATTTCCCTCGCATTTCCCGCTCATATCTCACTCGTCCCGCCCTTCTTTCCTGCTCCTGGAGCGGTTCGCAATTCTGCGCAATTAACGTCGCCATCCTTGCTTCCGCTCCCACTCCTTCCACGCGGCCACCAGAGCCTCGCCCGCGTCCTTGCTAGGCGGCCCGAGTATCTGCCGGCGATTACTGGCGACGCTCAGACGCCAGACGCCCGCATGGTCCACGTACCACTGGAACCGCGCCAGTCGGTCCTCCGAATATCGTGCCCACCACGTGACGGCGAGGCGCAGTTCGCTCGTGTCACTCATCCCGTTCCTCCCGCGCCACCGGCCGGAGCGCCCGGGCAAGATCCAGGAGTCGCTGCCACTGTCCATCCGGTAGGTGGCTCAGGGATTCGGCAATGACAAAAAGTTGGCGTAGGCGCTCCGCTTGCCACCCGACGTCATTCAGGCGGCCGAGAGCCTCCCGAAGGCGGTGTTCGGCGTCCCTGAGCCTGGAAGCCGCGCCTTCGATGGACTCCACCAGCGCTATCTCCCGTCGCTCCAGTGCCCGGTGTGTTTCCAGCACTCGTTCGGCAAGCGTTTCTGCCATGGCCAATATGTCATTCGCCTTGTCCAGAGCGATATCAGGCAATTCCGCGAATCTAGCCTCGCAACTAGTAAGCAGATTCCCAATCAGTTCGCACATCCGCCCAAAGTCTTGGATGTCGAGCCTTTCGCGCCCCAGAAGACCTATTAACTCCCTTCTGTTCGCCGTCATCGCTTCTCCTCTCGCATTTCCATCGGCCGACCTCGTCCCGCCACCAGCGCCGGCCGCATTTGCCACAACGGAAGGCGATCAGGTCGTCATCCGCGCCGCCCCATTTCGCCCACGTCCGTTTGCAGCACTCAGGCGGATAAACGCGGTGCGGCGTCTCGTTTGACTTTCGTCCGAACACGTCGCCTCCCTTCCCCCAGCTTGGCGCCACCGAACCGTTTGATCTCGAGCAATTGGTCCTGGAGCCCTTGGAATATCCTGAGCAATTCATCCAGCCGATGCAGTTCGCCGTCCCCGGCCAGTTCTGCCTCGAATTCTCGTCTCAGGGCGGTCAACGCCGATCCGAGGGTCCCGTAATATCCCAGCCGCTTCCATCCCTTCCGGACAGCCTTGGTCTTCGGGTCGGTGAATTCGCCCCACTTCTCGACCACGATGTTCAGCCGATCGACTCGCCACACGCGGAATGAATGCTTCCGCCCTCTGACGTCAATCGTGACGGGTATCATCGTCGTTCAGGCCCCTCTCGATCTCGCGGGCGATTCGCCGCATCGTTGCTCGGGCGGTCGCGATGTCTTTGAAATTCTGCGGATGTCCGGCCAGCACCGCAGCCGCGCGCCAATACTCGTCGCGCAGGCGTGCTTTCTGCTCATCGGTCATCTTCGTTGCCTCCTTCCGCCAGTTCCTCAAATTTGGCGAGCCGCGCGTTCCAGCGAACGACGATCTCGCCGCATGGTCCGTTCTGGTTCTTCCCCACGATCAACCTCGCCTTTGGGTCTACACTTCCCCCGTAGGCGCCGGCGTGGGGCCGGTATGGAAATGTCACCGTCAACGCCGCGTCCGCGATGTCACCACTGCCCTTCAGGTCGTTCAGGGACGGCGGCCTGACGGTGGGCTCGCCATCCTCTTTCTCGCCCTCGCCGATTGCCCGCTTGGGCACCTGGCAGAGGGCAATCACAGGTTTACCTGTTTCAAGCGCCAACGCCTTCAGGCCGTAGGCCAGAGCCGTCACGCGTTCATAGACGCTGCGCGTCTTGCTGCTCGGCCGAACCGCCTGAAGATGATCGAGAATCAACAGATCCCACTGGCTGGCGCTGGCCAGGGCATTTCGAATCACCGACCCGACATCGCGCGATCGAGAGTCGAAATACACGCCGGCCGCCAACAGTCTCGCCTGGGTTCTCTCAAGGAGCGCCTGCTGCTCGTCGTCCTGCCGGCCCGTGGCGTAGACTACCAAGGGCACCCGCCAGATGTGGGACGCCACCCGAATCTGCACGAAGAATGGCATCATATCCAGCGAAATGAAGCGCACTCGCTTGCCGGCGCTGGTGGCGGCAATTAGGCAAGTCGTCGCCATCGAGGACTTCCCCATCGACCGGGCGCCGGCGATGATATGCAGCCCAACCTGCCAACCGCCGAAGACGGCATCCAACCCTTGGAAGCCCGTAGGAACTCCTACCAGGCCCCCTTGCTTGACCCGGGCCCGCAATTCCTGGCCATATCGAATATCAGCCTCGTAGAGATCGTCGATTGTAGGTTCGGCCGTCGAGGATGAAGAGATTTTGTCGATCTGGTCTCGTAGATCCTGTAAGTGCTGCAGGTTCGTCGGATCGTCGTTCAGTGAGTCGGCCGCTCGCCGGCAGGCCCGGATGGCCTGCCTAGCGCCAGTAAGCGCCCGGAGTTCGTTGGCGTAAGTCTGTGCTAGGTCGGGGCGCGGGAATTCGTTGACGACATCCACCAGCGCCGGCAACATTTGCGGCTCGATCCGGGCCCGAACCAGGTTTAGGTCGGGGCGTTCCCCAGTCTTCAGGATTTCGGTGATCGCCCGATAGATCGCGCGGTGCGCGGTACCGAGAAACTCGCGTTCACGAAGAGAGGCGAGCGCTTCTCGGACTGACGGATGGTCGGAATGGGTGAAAGCCAAGCAAAGCATACCCCGCTCAAGGGCAAGATCCCCCATTAGCAGGCGCTCGTTCGTGATAGGCAGGCTCGACATCTATTCGTCCCCTTTCGTCCGGAATAGACGTCGCTGTTTCTCCTGCCGCTCCCATTCGGCCAGATCCGCCTCGATCTCCTGGACGGTCGGCAGACCGGTCTGGGTGCCACGATTCTTCGGGCGTTTGGCGGCCGGCTTGTCCCAGGAGCCGTCCAAAATCTTCCGGAGGGCCTTGTGAGTCAGAAACCACTCGAGGTCGGCGATCCAATTCCGGTCGTTGTTGCCTGCAAGGTGGGGGTGAGGTCCTTTCTCCAGGAGGCGAGTTGTGGCCTCCTGCCAGTGGTCGCGGAAATCCGGATCTCGCAGGCGGGCTTGTACCTTCCGGAGAGCCCCCTTCAAGCCACGCGATTGCTTGTAGCCGTGCGTTTTGGCTACTTGATTCCACGCGTCTATCACTTGACGCGCGTCGTCGAGACTTGGGCCTGCCGACCGTGAGGTCGGCGAAAGTCGACAAGATATAGTATTACTCTGTACTTGTCTGCTCTGTAACATACTGTCATTGGAACTATGTACATGATTCTGTTTCTGATTCTGTCTCTGTATCTGATTCTGTTTCTGCGCCGTCACTGTGACGTCACGGTGACAATTTTGTGACGTCACAGTGACGGCGCATTTTTCGCCCTTCAGTCTCGAACGCAGCTTCCGCATTCGATCTGCGCCAGAGTGGTCGCTCGAAAATTGTCGCGATTCCCACGTCGGCAACGAGTTGTTTTCGGTTAAAAGGCCGGCCGATCGCAATCGTTTCGCCGTCGTTTGCCAACTTTTTGGCGTGATTCTCAGGCAAAACGCGATCGTTTTGTCGTCGGCTGGCAACAACCCCTTCGCCGCCATGCACATCAACATTACGTGCCTACGTTGATCGCGTTCGGGAAGCTGTTGGATCTTGGGGTCTTCCATCCATTCGGTGTAGAGGCGAAACCAGCGCCAGTCACGACTCTTCGACATAGAAACCTCCTCCCCGGCCTACACCGGGTCTGGGCGGCCTACGGCAAGCCGGTCGGGCCAGCGCAGGCCGGGGAGAGGGAAAGCTGTCTCAGGTGGGAATTTGACCGTAGTTCCCCAGACGTTCCCGACTCCCGCCACAAGTCTAGCCTCTCGTCGTTGACGAATCAAGTACTCTTGCGCCGCTGCCCTCGTGTCCAGAGGTTCCGTAAATGGCGGCGCGTCAATCTATACGTCCGCCCGCGTATCGTCTTCTCCAGCCAGTCGTTTTCCCGCGGGCCGGTCGCCCGAAACCCATATCGCAGAAGCATCTCTTCGGCGGCCTCGGGCGACTCGGCCTGGACGATGGCGCTGCTCAGACTGCGGGCAGGCCTGCTCATTCGTCACTGCCCCCTTCGACACCCTCGAACCACGGCGGTTCGTCGTCGGCCGGAGTCGGTGATTCTGGTTTGTCGGTCGCCTCGGCCGGCGCCGGCTCGCCGCCTTCTATGTCTACGATAGACGTTTCAGGCTCCGGCGTGGCTTCGGGTTTCGGGGGTTCTGCCGGCGGTGATTTTTTCCGTCTCGCTTTCGAGGATGCCCGTCTTCGCGTTTTCGACGTCGACCCTATATCACCACTAGGGTCGAAATGAGATCGTGCGTCTACGGGGCGCTGAGGGCTGTTGGGTTCTGCCGGCACGTCCAGGACCTCGGTGACGGACGCCGGCTGCCAATACTGAGACGCGTCGTGTTTCGCAGGCGTCACATCTATCGGGCCGGCGTGTTCTTCGTCGGCGGCGAGGGCCCGCTGCAACCTGTCATCCGTGCTTGTGGGTAGGATCTTGCAAAGTACCCGAATTGCGGTCTTTCGGGCCATCGCGTCATAGTCGGTGACCCACGGGCCGGAATTGGCCGCTCTGGAACGGGCCCGGTGTTGCTCGATCTCGGCCCGGGTCAGGTACACGAACGTCTTGGGGCCGTCCCGCAGGAGGCCGATGGCGTAGGCACCGACCAGGCTACCCCGGTCACCCTGGAGATAGGGCCGATGGACCAGCTTGGCCTGCAGGCCGTACTCCAGTTCGAGGTGGTCCCGCTCGTACACGGTTCGGGCCTCCACCACGAGGACCCGGTCGCTCTGTTCGGCCAGGTGTTTCAGGCCGACATAGCCCGGCACGAATTGGCAGAGCGTCTTACCTGATCGCTTGTCCTTGAATGGGATCAGATATGCGAGCCCCTGGACCCCGAAGTACAATCCCAATTGGGCCGCCTCCATGACCGCGAGGTAGAAGCTTGCTGGCGTGCAGTCGAGCAGCTTCGGGTTGCGGCTCAGCTCCGTCAACGCGGAACGCATGACGCGTTCCACGTTGACGTGTTGCGGCAACGCGGCGGCCAGTTCGGCCTTGCGCTGTTCGAGGGTTTGGCGCAGTGTGAGCGCCTTCTGTTGGATTGTGAGTGCTTTCGCCACGTGGTAACTCCTTTCACTTGATGCGATGGCGTCTGAATACGCGATATACCGTCTCGCCCTTCTGAGGACCACGCTCGTAGACAGGGCGCCTCTGCGTCTTCCACGAAAACGAGAGTCCGCCGGGCAGGATCATCCGCTCGGCGTCGCCCATGGCCGCTTGGATCTGCGCGCGTATGGCGGCCTCGTCCTGCTCCAGTTCTCGTTTCGTCTCGGCGATATCCTCCAGTCGCCGCCACATCTCGGCGAAACAGGGGTCGTCGACCTCGATGGCCTTGCCCGCCTTGGCCTCGGGATAGATTCGCTGGATGGCCCGCTGCACCGCCGGCAGATAATAGTCCTTGATCGGCGGCGGGTCCTGCTGCTCCACCCGACGCCAGAAGTCGGCGGCGACCGGGATCAGGGTTTGCCGAATGAAGGCCTCGTCTCGCTCCACCACCATCCACCGGAAGGCGGCTGGCAGGAGCACGGCTAGAACGATCCGATCCTCGCCAGTTACGAGCATCTGCTGCTGGGCTTGCGCCCACACGTGCTTCGGCGGGCCTTCGTCATACGAGCGGGTGAGCGAAGTTCGCTTGCATTCGACCACCAGAGGTTTGCCGCCACCCTTGGGCCGTACCCGGTAGTCGAGGGTGCACCGGAGGTATGAGTGTTTGCGGCTGGCGAGCAGGCGTTGCTCACGTTGGGGTTTCATCTCGCCGAACTCGCCCTTGAATTGTTGATCAGAGATCAACAGTTGGACGATGGCCGGTTCGAGGGCGAGACCCAACTGTGCGGCCTCGGACGACTCCTCCTCGCCGAGACCGAGCTTGTCGGCGTAGACGGCGAGACTGTCCTTCCACGGATTGAGGCCCATGATGGCGCCGATATCGCTTGCGCCGATACCGCCGCGTCGGGCTTCCAGCCATGCCCGCCGATCGTCGGCAGGGCACAGCACGTTGTACGGCTTGTTGCTCACTTGCGACACTCCTTCCATTTCGATTCCGCCACCGTCTGGACAATAAAGACTCCGTGTCGAATCTCTGCCGGCATGTCTGGTGCCTGCGGTGGCAGGCTCAGGTCGAACGGGCCGTCGGCCACGTGCACAGCCTGGCAGGAGGGACAGATTGCGACGTGAAGGCCCTCGCCAGGCAACCGACGCCATACGAGGTTACCTGGTTCGCCGCATTCCGGACACACGACGGCGTCCAGCCTGCGGACACAGAAACGTTGGGAGGGCATAGGTGGTCCACTTCTCCTTCCGTCTCCAGCCGATTCTATTGTGGCAGATTCGGCCGGAATAGTCAAGCCGGTTTGCGCTATTCAGGCTTGGTTGCCCCGAATAGCGGTTTTTCGGCGGGCTGCCTGCAGGTCACGGTATGCGGCCGATCTGGAAGTCCAGCGGCCGATCGACAGAGCACCGTATCCGTAGCAGATGTGGCCCTTGACATCCTCTGCCCACAATTGGGGCGGGGAGCCCTGCCACCAGAACCGAATAGCGGCCCAACCTCGTTTCGGGTCGTGCACCACGTGCCAGCCTGACGGCAGGCCACCCCGAAGTCCAGCGATATGTTGCATTATGCTCCACCTCCTTCGCGTGGGGGTAAAGGGGGGCTGCGCGCGTGCGCGCGTTTAGTTTTCCGCGTCGGTCTCCCCCTCCATTCCTAGCTCTCTGATGAGCTGGTCGAGGGGGATCCCACGCGGCGGCCGGCCCGAGCGCTCATCGGCCAGCACCCGGGCGATGGCCATGGCGAGCGTGTCGCCAGCACTGTCGTGGTCGTCCGAGATCCAGTCCTCCTCAGCTTCCCAGGCGCGGGCGCAGGCCTCCGAGCACACGCCGTGGGAGACGCCGCGGGCTTGGTCGGGCCGGTAACGGTAGATCGTACCGCAAATGGCGCAGACAGAGATCATTTCGCCTCCCCTCTGCATTACTCCTCTAGTTCGTCATAGGCCGCTTCCCCAGCCCCACAAGTCCTCCGCCTCCAGCTCGTCGTCTTGCGCTGCGAGGTACCGAGGTGGCACATCCCGTAGGGCCGTAACAATCCTTTCCGCGAGCTCGTCGTCCGCCGCACCCACTGTGTACGACACGCTGCATCCGGACTGTTCCGCTACCAGCATAATCTCTCCACTCTCGCGGATTAAAACGCCATGCCCAACAGAGACGGTGGTCCAACTACCACCATCACAAAAACGGAACTCCAAGCCATCAACATCCAATCCGCGCAAGTCTTGCCCCCGCCAGTACTTCTGGACCACAAATGTACCGTCCAGAAATTCCTGCCCCATCATTCCGGGCTGGCACGCCGACGTTTCTCTAAACGCGGCAGCCACAAGACGCATTGCCTCCCGAATATCTTGGGGTTGGGAATAGTCGACCCTGCGAAGGGGCCACATGGGACGATCTTTGAAATATCGCTCTAGGCTGTATTTCGACCAGCAGAACACGCCATCGCGCTCCAGCGCGAGCAACTGAAGCGCAGCGAAATACGCCTTCCGGATGTGGAACGCCTCGAAGAAGCATTGCCCACATCTCTCGATCGTATTCTCGCGAACCGCCTTCAGTAAGGTGTTCCGCGGAACCCGCAGAGACGGGAGTATCTCGGCAAGTTCTGGCATCGTCTGGGCCACGCACTCGGCAGCAATCGGCCCAAACGGCCAATCGTTGATGCGGACGATATCCGCTCTGTAGACTTCCCGCAAAACGGACCTCCGAATGCGAGAGAGCATAGCCTCGTCTGCCTCGATAGCCAAGTAATCCTGGTCATGGCTGTCGCCTTCGGCGAAAGAGCCATAGGGTATGTAAATCGTGGACATCGTCGCTCCTCTCCAGCCGCCCCGGCACAGGGCGGCAGTCGGTCGGGGGGTCAGATCAGGCCCGCGCGCCTGAGCGCGTCGGCCATCACGTTTTCCTCCGGTTCTGGCGGTTCTGGGCACGCCTCCGGCCGCGCCATCGCACGCGCGATGACGTGCGCAGGCACCTCCTCCACGCGCCCGTCCGGGGTCAGCATGTGGTACCAGGAGCCCCGGCGCTTGTAGCCGAAGCTCCTCCAGACCCCCCCGGGCCTAACGCGGAGGATGGTGGCCACGCGATAGGACTGGAGTCCCATCTGCACGGCCACCGTGGCCGGCGTGCCCTCCACCACCTCCGCGTCGCCCGCAAAGATGGTCCACACGCCCGTCTCAGCGGGAATATGGCGAAACACTCGCCGGCCGGCCTTTTTGCCGAGGTCTTCCAACCGGCCCTCGGCGGGGAGCTCAGTCCCCTCCGGGGCTACGAGATCCAGCCCCCACCGCCCGTTGGTGGAGGTGGCCGACTGGATGACCACCTCCGGCACCGGACCCACCCGGCCGGCGACCGGGCCAGTGCCACGACCGACGTACGACAGGCCGCGGCACCCGATCGGCCGGCCGGCGTCGTCGCGGACGAGGGGGCCGGGACACACGAGATCCCGGCGAATGCGCGGCGCCGCCTCGGCGACTAGCCGCGAGACGACATAGATCACGTCGTCCTGCGGCTCCGGCAGGCCCTCGACGTCGCCCATCGTCGGACGGACGACCGGGATTTCCTGATCGTCCACCGCGAGGGAGGGCAAGGACTCTTCGGTCGTTGCCACCCGGGCCACCGTCCCGGACGGCGGCAGGGTCAATAGATGTCGGCCGTCGTGGCCGACGACGACGATCTCGTGGGGGGTCAAATTCGTAAGCTCCATTTCCACTCCTTTCTGTGGCCTGCCTCATCAGCGACGGGAGGCCATTCCCACCGGACGACGAGGGCGTTTCGGCTCGTGGTCTATTCCACCTCCTCGACCACGAGCTCGTTCCGCCAGGACTGCCCCGTCCTGGCGTCCATGTCGGTGGCCGAGTCGTAGCCCGCGTCGCGGGCCAGAGCCTCAACGGCGTCCTCGGGGGTGGCACCCTCGTAGGTGCCGAGGTACGCGCCGGAGTGTCGACTGTGGATCTCGTACCGACGCAGGACGCTGGCCTCAACCCACGCCCGCGAGCGCTCGTCGGGCTCTTTGTACTCCACCTTCTCCGAGCACCCGGGCTGGCTCTCGGTCACCCGGTACCGGCCGCAGTGCCGGCACACGCGGCGAAGCACCACGCCGGCGCCGATGCCCCACACGCCGGGATTCTCCCTGATCCCGCCGACGACCTCGTAGGGCGCGCACCAGTCGTGCTCCCGGCCGTCCGTGCACGGGGGCACCTCGGGCTCCGGACCGACCTCAACGTCGATCCAGCGCCCCAGGCTCTCGTTGACCAGGGTCTCGTGGGTGATGTCGTCCGACCGGCGCATCCGGTCGTAGGCGTCCAGGCGGGCGACCCAGACTGAGACGACGACACGCCGGTCCCATTCGCCGTCCTGCGCCCATTCCTCGGCCTGGCGCACCGCGTCGTCGAGGCTGTCGGCGCGCAGGATCTCCTCACCGCCCCACGTGCCGTCGATCTCGACGACGTAGTGGGTGCGGCCTGCGCGCTCCACCTCGGCGATCAGCGCCGGGATCGCATCCGTTCGGCCGGCGAGACTGGCCCGGCGGGCAACGTATTCGCCAATGGTCTCGCCGGCCCGACGGGCGTATTCATACACATCCTCGGGGGCTATGCGGCCCATCACGTCGATCCATACCTGTTCCATCTCTGTCGCTCCTCTCGTCTTGCCCGGGCAGCACCGGGCGTTCCAGTTCTTGCGTCTCGTATAGCCCACGCTACGGCTTGCGGGGCCATAGCGCGGCCTATAGGCGGCCATGGGGCATCACTCGCGCTCGGCCGCCAGCCGGCGCAGCGTCTCTGCCGCCTCCTGCCGCGACCAGCCCAGCGGGGTCAGCGGCAGGGATCCAGCGTAGAGTAGATATCGGCCAGACATGTCACGGTCCGACCGGATCACGGTCGCGTCGAGTCCCAGCCGCCGGGCCAGGCGGGTCAGTCGGTCCGTCGTGGGGGTATGGTAGGTCATGACTGCTCCTCTCCGATCACGGTGACGCACTCCACCTCGCGCCCGCACCGGTCGCAGCACGGGCGGTATTCCCACTCGTCCGTGGCGAATATCGGCCTGACATCCGGGTGCTCCACCTCGACCGGCAGGCAGTCGAGGCAGTACACCGCCCCGTCATACACCACGGCGTCGTAGTCGTAGGCTCGCATGCGTCGCTCCTCTCTCCCGCCCGCCGTTCGGCGGGCAAAACAAAACGGCCCGTACCGAGGGCCGCCCCTCTCGGGGCAGGCTCCCGGCACGGGCCGGGCGCGCGGGCCTATGCCGGCCCGCCGGCTCCCCGCCGCGCAGGCGGGGCGTTCGTCGCCAGGTCTTGGACCGGCCCGCTAGGGCCGGAGCCCGGGCGCCACGTCAAGGCGCCTGGCGCGCCCGGGTGCCCCCACGAGGGGGCGAGGGCTACGGCCGTGCCTTCTGGCGCAGCCTTTCGAGCTCGATTTTTTTGGAGATCACCTCCTCGTACGCTTTTCTCGCCGCCTCAGTTTTCATGAGGCGATACGCGGTTTTTCCGGGCCACGACCGGTAGTCATTCGTCCGCTCCTGACGGACGTATGCTTGGGCCGCTGCTTGGGCGACCTTGTACCCCCATCTTGCCTCCCGGCAGCATCGGTGGTACCACCGGGAGTGATTGGCGCGGGCGCGTGCAATGGCCTTCTCTGCGGCCTCGACGCCGTTCTGGCCGTGGTGCTCAGCCGCCAGACGAGAGGCCCAGGCCCGACGGACGACGTTGAGGGAATAACCCTCGACGCCGATTACCCACCCGTGCACGGGGCCGTCGTGATATTCGGGGTAGCGGCCCAAGTCGGACCAAAACCGTCTTGATCCGTGGAGATACGTCGGGTCTTGGAACAGGTACACCTTCAGTCCTTGGCTCTCGCCGAGGTAGATTCCTTCTCTTGTGCGGTCCATCGCTTGCTCCTCTCCGCCGCTCTATGGGGAGCGGCCACCCGCGGGCTCTTAGACCCCGGTACCTCCGGGGAGCCCCGCCACCACGCCAAGGTGGCCCGCACGGCGGGGTGCCCTCCCGTCCGGGAGGGCGGAGATCACGCCTCCTTCCCAGGCCGCCATGCCGGGTACGCGTCCCGGACGGCCTCCTCGAATCCGATCAGGGCCTCAGGCGCGACCTTGGCACGGATCGCCATGATGATCCTGCCCCGAGTCGCGGCCTGGGTCAGTGCTGACCCGCCGATACGGCGGGCCGCCCGGCGAGCGGCTCCCACCGCCCGCACGCCCAGGTCGTACGCCCGGGCGCGGGCCCTGTCCCGGGCCGCTGCGCGGGCCCGGGCTCGCTCCCAGGCCCGGCTGGCGGCGGCTGGGCCGTCTTGCCCGTGGCGCTCCGCCTCGCGCCGGGCGTCGTAGGCCCGGCGGATCGCGGTCAGAGGCCACCCGCCCCTGACTATCAGGGCGGGAACCGCTGGGCGGCGGCCCCAGTCCAGATCCCCACCCGCGAAGGGGTTGGGGACGACAAAAACAGGGCACCCGCTACGAGTGTCCTTGACCTTAATCGCCTTGGTCCACTTCTTGCTGCTCATCGCAGCCTCCTCTCCGCCGGCACTACGCGGTCGGCCCGCGGCCCGCCTCACCCGGGCGGGCAGTCTCGATCCCCTCTCGACGGGGCGTGCCGCAGTCCCGATCTGCCCCGCCCTGGCTGCGGCCCCAGGACGGGGCATTCGCTCACTCTCTCCAGTAGACGTAATACAGGAGTCCCCTGTAGGGATCCGATATTCCCAGCCGCCTGTCCTCTGCCGGAACCGCGTCGGGATGACTCACCGGCTGGAGATCGATGACGTAGTCCAACTCCATCTCCCGCAACAAGTCATTTATCGCTCCGGGAGGCAAGCTGGAGGCAAGCGCCCGTTTCAGAAGCGGGATCGGCACGAGATTCCTGCAGTTGCGCTCTGCGTTGATGCGCTCGTATGTCTCGGCCATGAGTTTTCTGGCATCTATTTCTTCTTCTTCGGACCGCTCTTCGTCTTTGACGCGGCCGTAGAGGGCTCTTCCGGCTGCACCGTACGCATTGATGACAACATACTCGGGCTGGCGCCGATGCCAGCCTACAGCAGTCCATGTCTCGTCTCGCAGTTTATCGTCGTAGAGGCGGATTGCGAGCAGTTCTACTTTGCGGCTCCTTGTTGCGATAACAGCGTGCGTAGGACGGGCGTCAAATGTGTAGCTATGACCGTCCCAGTCAAGAAGCCACCGCCGCTCCCGTTCTTGCCTGATGACGCCGCCTGGGATAGGGAAGATGGTCGGATACTTCTGCGCAAGTCTCCCGAGATTCGTCAACGCCCTCATAGTCTCTCCTCCCGTCAGGGCCCCACTGGGGCCAGTGAGTGTCCGTACAGCCGCCGAAACATAGTGCAAGCCTCGTGCCAATGTCGCGCCGAAAGGCCTCAAGGCCGCACCAGGAGCCGCTCGCAGCGAGTTCGGCCACTCCTGCCTGGTGGTCGCTGGTGGGACACAGCGTCCCGACCGGTGCACTCTGGCTGGGTCAGAGTGACCCGATCGGTGCACAGCGGCCGAGAGCCACGACAGTCTGTCGCGGTAGTGAGTCTGGCTGGTGCGAGTGGCGCTTGAGTCGGGCGAGCCATGCCTCAGGACGCAACCGAAAAACACTCGCATGCGGCACCAGGAGCGCCACAGAGGCACACGTATCGCACAAATGGGACAGCGTGTCCCGAAACGCCGGTCACGAGCGCACGCGTGGCAAACGCTGTAAGCGGCTCCAGGAGCGTAGTCCGGCCCGAAATGCGCGCGTGCGAGTGGGAGGAAATCTGCGCGATTTACTACGGGGCTCTATAGAGAGTACGTAGTACTCTCTTAGGAGCCCCTTGTAAATCGCCTAGAGTGAACCCGCGCAAAGGCGGGCTTAGGCGGGCGCGACCGCAGTCTAGGAGCGGCAAAGAGGCGCATTCACGCGAGGCAGCGAGTCGGGCGTGGCGAGGCACTGGAGTCGGTGGTATCGGTGAGCAGAGTCGTGGGATGGGGGGCGATCTCCTACGCAACGCGCCCAGGGTATGGACGCCAGGGCCGTGGGTTCCCTGGCGTTCCATACCTGTAGGCGCAAGACCCCCCTCGCAAATTTCTCCCACCATCGCCCGATTTTCGCCTCGTCCTGGCCCGTCTCGAAATCCTGCGCCACGCCTCGCTGAGGCCACTCCGTGCGCTTGCGCCCCGAAACGAAGATCGACCCCCGGCCTGGCTGGTTGGCTGGACGGACTGCCTGACCGGGGGTCTTGGGCCGGTGGGCGGCTCACTGACGGAAGGAGGCGCCTCGAAGCGGCCGGAGAGGAGCATGATCGGCCGCTCGGGGCTTCTACCTGGGGGAACGGTGAGTTTTGCCCGCCAGCCCTTGCTTAAAGGATAGCGCACGGGCGGCGTCGTTGACAAGGGGGCGGGCTTGGTGTAGGCTGGCCGAGTCGCTCACGCTCCTGTGTCTGTGGCGGCCTCTCTGGGGTTCAGGAGGTCGCCTTTTTCTATTTACACGCGCGGGCGACGCGTGTTGCAGTGCAAAGGGTAGCCTATGCCTTGAAGTGGGGCACGAGTTGACGCGACCGGCGTCGAGGGCGTAGGTTTCAATTGGAGGTGGTTGCCGTTGAGGTGTGTCACGGGCGACGACGTGAGGGGGCGACTGGCGCCGCAGAACCCGGCCGTGGGGACGAGGGACGTGGCGCTGGCGAGCGCGCGGGTGGAACAGGTGAATACTACCGGCAGTCTGGCGCTGGCGAACCGGCTCGAGGATTACAAGCTTCGCGTGCTGGAGCAGATAGAGAAGAAGCTGCCGCCAGAGAAGCTGGTGGATACGCTGGTGGGGCTGCTGAACGCGGAATACCCGTCGAAGTACGGGGGGTTGAGGCCGGACAACCGCACGCGATTGAGGGCGTTCAAGGAACTGAACACGCTGTTGAGCGTGATGACGCCGCAGATCCGGGCGACGAAGGTCGTGATGCAGGAGGGGGAGAAGACGGAGGTGCCGGTTCCGGTGCCGCAGTTGGACGCGTCGGAGTTGTCGGCGACGCTGGACCGGCTGAAGTCGACGGCGAAGGTCGCGGAGAAGCTGGCGCGTGAGAGTGGTCGGTTCGGCGATGATGAAGAGGGGGACGAGGACGAATGATCGTGCGGCAGGGGCGGTATTGGGTGGTGGTGCACTGTCACGGGCCCGACAAGGGCAAGGTGCTCGGCCGGCACGGGACGAGGGCGGGGGCGTTGGCGCAGCACAGGGCGATCATGGCGTCGAAGGCGAGGCGCCGGCGGAAAGGGAGCGGTGGTGGCCGGCGGCAGCGGTAAGCCGTTGACCCTTGAAGACCTGAGGCTGTTGGCCCGGGAGGACCTCTACGTGTTGCTGAAGTTCGTCCTGGGGTACGACCGGTATGTGCCGGAGGTCCACCGGCGGATGTGCGACGAATTGATGGGGTTGAAGCCCGACCGGTGGCTGATGACGCTCTGGCCTCGGGGAACGTTCAAGTCCACCACGTGCAGTATCGGGTATCCGCTGTGGAGGATCGCGCGGGACGCGACAGACCCGACGAACCTCTGGGGCGACAGTCGGGGGCTGATCGTCTGCTACTCGCAGGAGCGGGCGAAGAACTACTTGGCGGAAATCAAGGGGCATCTGACGAACGAGACGAGCCTGTTTTACCGCCTCTTCACAGGCGTCAAGGGCCGGCCGTTATGCGACGTGCCGAAGGGGTGGCCCTGGACGGCGACGCAGATCTGTGTCTCGAGCCGGAAGAAGTACCGCAAGGAGCCGACGATTTCGGTCTGCGGGCTGACGAACATCCCGACGGGGATGCACTTCGACTGGATCATCTTCGACGACCCGGTGGATCCTCGGCTGGTGGACTCGGAGGCCGAGAGACTGACGACGCTGGCGAGATTCCGGGACGCGCTGCCCTTGATGGATCCTGGTGGTGTGGGGGCGGTGGTCGGGACCCGGTGGCACAAGTACGACCTGTACGGGTACATCAAGCAGCACCGGCGGGCCTTCGGGTTCACGGTGCTGGAGAAGCGCGCGTACGACAAGAACGGAAAGCTGAATTTCCCGACGATTCTGAGCCACGAGGTCCTGCGGCAGAAGCGGGCGCAGTTGGGGGCCCGGCTGTTCGCCTGCAACTACCTGAACGACCCGATCGAGGACGAGGAGCGACCGTTTCCGAACATCCTGTGGCGGGAACCGAAACAGATGCCGCCAGATGACTATCAGTTGGCCGTGCTGTGCGACCCGAACGACTCGGTGAACAAGCGGGCGGATTACACGGCGATCGTGGTCGTGGCGCACGCGAGGTCGCGGCATCTGCTGTTCGTGTGTGAAGTATACATGAAGCGCCAGCGGGCGGCCTACACGCCGAGGATGCTGTTCGACATGGCTATCCGAACAGTCGATTCGTGGCTGCCGCGGTTCGAGTACAAGGGCTACAGGAGTTACTTCGTAGGCGTGGTGGTGGAGGCGTTCGGCTTCCAGACGATGATCGCCTCCGAGTTGAACCGGATCATGCTCGAAAATGACCGTTTCTTCCCGGTTCATGCATTGCCGCGGGGGCCGCAGAAGGCCAAAATGGCCCGGATTCTGGGGCTGAAACCCCGGTTCGACGCGAATGGGGTGTTTTTCAACAGCGAATATCGCGATGACGAGTCCATGCAGATCGCGGTGGCGCAGTTGGAGGGATATCCGGGCAGCGATTACGACGATTTTCCCGACGCTTTGGCGCAAGCGAACCAGATTTTCACGCCGATTCGGCGCCTGGAGGACATCAAGAGCGACGAGAGACAGACGAAGACGCGCGAACAGGTGATTCGGGAGCATTGGCAGCGCCGAATCGAGGCCGACAAGCGCAAGGCTTTTCGCCAGAGCGCGATGATCGCCGCCCTGGGAGAGTGGTTCGGCGTGGAAGGGTAGATTTATCACACCGAAACCGAGTATACTGATAGTAACAGAGGATCGAAGATTCAGGAGGGTTGGCATTGGCGTCGAGCCAGGAGATCTTCCAAGCGGTCCTCGAGATCAAGGACCAGATCGGCGAGGTGAAGCACGAGATCGGTGGCTTGTCCGCCAAGATCGAGGCGGCTCGGATGGAGCGAGAAGCCTGCGAGACACGATGCGCCGCCAAGCTGCAGGCTGCAAGCAACGACCGGAACGAAATACGCAAGCTTGCCCTGCAGAACAAGGACGCCCTTGCCACGAGGGCGTCTCGTGCGCTAGGGTGGCTGGACGTGGCGAAGGTGGTGGTGCCGCTTCTGGGGCTTCTGGTGGCACTGAGGCGGCTGGGGGTGCTCTGATGAAGACGGAGCATGAAGTATTCAGTCGTGTGATGGCCGAGGTTTTTCCTTGGTGGGATTTCCGATGCCGATGCGGCTGCGATTACATGATGGTATCGCCGCGGCTTGTGGTCGCCTATTGCCGTTTGGTGCTCGATATCTTGCCGGCAGGAACTCCGTTGGTGGTCAATTCGGGTTACCGCTGCACGTTGCACAACAACACGATAGTCGGAGCCTCGCCTAGAAGCAGGCATCTCTGGGGTGAGGCGATAGACCTTCACAGCGACGAAGTGAGTCCGTCGGGGCTCGCTCAGGCCGCCGAGGCGGTAGCGGAATTCCGTGAAGGCGGAATCGGCGTTTACCCGTGGGGGGTTCATCTCGACGTGAGGCGCAAGCGGGCCCGCTGGGGATACAGGGGCCGGCAGAGAATATCGTGGGAGAAGGCGCTACGTGAATACGTCTGATCCGGTTTTCGTCCTGCTGGTGGCCGTGGCCGTGAGCGGAGCGGTTCAAATCGCACTGGCCGCCGCGCTGGTCTACGTGCTAAAGCTGTACATGGGCGCGGTGACCGGCGCCGGGCGGTATCAACGGAAGTCGGGTGGTTCGACGGAATCGGCGCCGCGCCAAGCCGCAGAGTACCCTTCCCTGGAGATGCCCGGAGGGCTGAGTGAAGAGGCCCGAAAGATGCAGAAACAGCTCCGTTCCGAGCTCGGTATAGACGACGAAGGCGCCCCGGTAGAGCCGGAGGGCGCTTTCGGCTACGTCGATGATGGGAGCGCGTATTGATGGTGGGCCTCGGTGACAGATTGCGGGCCTGGACGCCGATCGGCATGATCCAGCGTGCGATGCGCCAAGTGATACCCTCGGCCCACCCGGCCGAAGGCCGGCGGCCGCTGGTGCAACGTCGATACTCGACGGAATTGTCGGACGAGGACCTGTGCGCCAAGCGCTGGGAGAACCCGCCGCCAGGGCACTTGCAGGCGATGCTTGAAGCCGTGGTGAATATCGAGTTCTTCAAGGGCTACCACTTCACGCAGCGCAGCACCCTCGTCCACACGTCCACCAACAATCTCTCGGTCAGGATCCCGAGCCAGAGCAAGACGCAGAAACACGTGCTGAACATCGCCAACCGGGTGATTCGGGATTTGGTCTCGATGCGGACGAAAGCGGTGCCGAATGTCTCGGCCGAGCCGACGACCTACAACGAGCGGGACAAGGCGGCCGCCCGGGTCGCGAAGTATCTATTGCGCGAGTTCACCGAAAGTCACGAATTTGCTCTGGTGCGGGAAAGGTTGGCCCAGGCGACGGAATTGACGGGAATCGGGGTTTTGTACCCGTACTACGATCCAAGCGCCGGCGAACCGCTGGTGATTCCCGAGTTCACGGGTGAGGAGGACGAAGAGGGCAATCCCGTCTTCGCCACCGATGAGACCGGGCGGCCACGATTCTGGCAGATGCACGAGGGCCGGATCCGGCTGGATGTCGGCGATATCTTCTCGATGCGCTGGGACGCCAGCCAAGAGGATCCCCACGAAGCTTTCTGGGCGATGTTCGGCCGGGTCTGGCACGTGGAATTAGCCCGGTTGCGCTTCAACCTGCCGGACCTCGAACCGGACCAGGATCTGAATTACGCCGACATCATGGCGCACGCCCACCCGTGGCATCTGATGGCGCAATCGGGCGGCGGTTGGTTCGAGGACAGTTACGTCTTCATCAGAGAGTATTTCGAGCGGCCCAGCATCAAGTATCCCGAGGGTCGGTATATTGTGTTCTCGGGGAAGAGCCGCCCGACGAAGGAGATCGAGACCCGGAACCCGTACGGCAACACCCTGCCGTTCACGTGGTTCAAGTGCATCCCGGTTTCAGGCTCGCCGTACGGCATGACGACGCTTCGGATGCTGCGGATGGCCAATCGGGCCATCGACAAGCGCATCAGTAGCTGGATCGACGACGCGAATATCCTTGGCCGCCCCAAGGTCCTCATCAGTCGTAACGCGAACATCGAGATGAGGAGCCTCGGGAATGACGAGGTTCAGGTTCTGGAGTACGACCCGATACTCCAGCAGGCCGGCAAACCCGAATTCATGGTGCCGCCCCCGATGCCGTCGTGGGTGACGGGCATCATCACGATGCTGACGCAGTACATCGATCAGATTTCGGGCATGACGGACATCCTGCGCGGCCTCAACCCGCCAGGCGCCCGGTCCGGCACGATGTTGTCGCACATGATGGAACAGAGCCACAGCCTCTTCTTTCCGATGTTCGTGGCAATCGAGGCGGGTTACGAGCGGGTCTGTCAGCACGTGCTCCGATTGGCCCAGGAGTTCTATGCGGTGCCGCGGATCATCCGGTGCTCGGGGCAGGACATGGAAGACGAGATCATCCTGTTCACCGCTGCCGACCTGCAAGGCTCGGTGGACGTGAAGGCGACGGCAGGATCGGCTGCGCCGAAGAGCCGCAGCCTGCGCCTTCAGATGTTGGCCGAATTGGCCCAAATGGGAGCCATCAACCAGGCCGACTTCAAGCATTTAGCCGAGTTCGCCCTGCCCGAAGAGGCGAACGAGGACAACAGAATCACGGAACGATTGGTCCGGTGGGAGCATCGCCTGATGCTGCGTCAGGGCATACCTCTGTTGCCGGGCGAGCAGAACGACCACTGGTATCATTTGAAGCTGCACAATCGCATCAGGAACCGGCCGGAATGGTTCGAGTTGGACCAGGCTGTTCGCGAGATTTTCGAGCAGCATTGCCAAGCGCACCAAGACTTCCTCCGTCGAGAGTTCGCCGATATTTCCGGAGGGGACACCTTGGCGGCGCCGGGTACAATCCAGCGGGTGATGACGCCCGCCGGCAGGCAGGCCGGTTCGTAGCGATAGGAAGGGGATGACTGAGAAATGCCGATGATGTTGAGTCCGGAGGCGACGAAGGCCGCCACGGAAATGTTGGAGAAGGCAAGCGGCGAAGAGCAGCAGGCGCCCCCGAAAGAGGAGCAGCAGGCGCAGGCAGACGCCGGGGGCGGCGACGAGCAGCAGGCGACTGATGCCTCTTCGCAAAAAGAGGATTTGCCGCCCGAATATACGGCCGTGATGAAGGAACTCTTCCCGGAGGAAGAGGGCGGCGAAAAAGACGACGCTCAAGACCCCTGGCTCGCGACGATCGATCAGAAGCTGGAGGCGCTGGAGCGGGAGAACGAGGAACTGAGAGCGCAATTGCGCGGGATGCTTTCGGGAGAGGGCGTCCCGTTGACGAACGACGGACAAGGCTTCGACCCGTCCGTCGGTGCCGAGCTGACTCCCCAGGCCCGGCCGCAAGCCCTGGACCCTGAGATCAAGGCCAAGATCGAGGCCGTGCGCAGCAACTACGGCGATGAATTCGCCGCTGCGCTCGAAACGATCGCGGTCAAGAGTCAGGAGAAGGCGTTTGCGGCACAGCAGGCGAGCCAGCAGGCGATGATGGCCATGCAGGCGCAGGCACAAGCAGAAGAGGACGCCGAGGTGAAGCGGATGGTCGAAGAGGCCATCAAGCGACATCCGGGCGCGGAATTCTACGACGTGGTCGGCCGCGCCCTCGTCGACAGAGGCCGCCAACCGTTCGACGTCTACGCCAGAGAATCGGCCAAGGCGGTTCGCGCCATGAAGCGGTCGACAGTCGAGAGTGCCTTCGCGCTGGCCATTCGGCAGGCTAAGGAGGCCGCAGCCGGCCGGCAACGAGCCGTGGCCACGAGGGCCGCATCCACCGAAAAAGCCGTCTATTCTCCCGGCGGCCAGAAGGAACGCTCGGCACTGTTGTCCGAGACAGGCCGCGCCAAACTGGCCCAGGCGGCGCTGAAGCTCATCAAGAGCCGAGGCGAAGGATAGCGGCGCATGGAAAGGCGGTGATGGCGGATGGCCAACTTCACGCTATCCGTCCTCGACGAAGTATTGAAAGACGTCGTCCTCCCGGAGATCGAGAAGCTCCTGATGGACGAGACGGGGATCCTCTCGCTGTTCGGCGCCAGGCCCGGCAAGTACACCGGCCGAAAGCAGATCATGGCGCTGAAGACTGACCGCAACCAGGGTATCGGTGCCCGAGCAGAGGGTGGTACGCTGCCGACGGCGCAGACTGCCGACTACCTGCAGTTCGAGGTGATGGCGAAGTACGTTTATGGGCGATTCGCAGTGACGGGTGTCGCCAAGGCGATCGGCCAAGGCCTGGGTTCGCTCGTAAACGCCATGCAGGAAGCCATGACCGACATGGTCGAGAGCTTCCGGGTCAACCTGAATCGCATCCTCTGGGGCGATGGCACCGGGAAGCTCGCCCAGGTGAACGGTGATGTATCAAGCGATACGACCGTGACGGTGGACGGTGTGACCGGCTATGGCCAGAACGCCGTGGGCACGCGCTTCCTGGCCAAGGGCATGATCATCGACACGGCCGGCGGAGCATCGAACAACCTGGACTCCGAATCGATCGCGTCGGTCGATTCGACGACCCAGATCACGATGTCGCAAAACGTAACGGTCGACGACAACGCCTGGATCTATCTCGAGGACTCGAAGGACAAAGAGCCGATGGGCCTCTTGGGTATCGTGGACGACGGCACGATCGTCTCGACGTTCCAAAACCTGTCGCGCTCGACTTACGAGCAGGTTCAGGCCCTCGTGCTGGGCAACAGCGGGACCGGTCGCGACCTGACCGAAAGCCTGCTCGCTCAGGCCGTGATGCAGCCTTACGAGCGTGCGGGTGCCAGGATCGATCTCCTTCTCATGCACCCGAGCATGTGGAGGACCTACGCCGAATCGCTGATTTCGGCCGATCGGTCTTTCCTGGTCAGGCCGAACGAGACCCCGGTGTATTCGGGCGGCTACAATCCGGCGCAGGCCTCCTACATGGGCGTCCCGATCAAGCTGGATCTCGACTGCCCGATTCACAGGGTTTTCGCGCTCGACACGAGCGTGATCACCTACTACTACGCGGGTGACGGCATCGTCTCGTGGATGGACGACGACGGTCGTATCCTCTCCCGCGTCGCCGACAAGGACGCTGTCGAAGGAGTTATCAGGACTTACGGCAACCTCGTTTGCCGCAACCCCATGAAGCAGTGCCGCATCGACGACCTGAACTACACGGCGCCTGGCTTCATCGAGCACAGGTAGCCTCGATTGACGGGTGATTGATCCGTCGGGCCTCGGGCCGCTACCAATGCGGCCGGGGCCAATTGATGGTCAATTGCTGGAAGGGGTGAGACCGCAGCACAGAGGGGGCCTCGGAAGGAGTTGGCCGCCCGGAAGAGGCCCCCGCGATGAATCGCCATGCAGGTCGCAATCAATATTCAGCCGGGTGCAGACGTGGCGAGCTTTCTAGGGCTCCGTCATCTGCTATTCGGTGAAGGCAACCGACGTTGCCCTGGGTCGGTAGTGCGGCGCCTTCGTCGCGCCTTTCCCGACTGCACGCTCAAGATTGTCTGGGACAACTTCAGGCATTGCTGGGCGGTGCTGCAGAAAGGCCGGCACACGGGGCGCTGGATCTACATCTGTCCGTGGCACAGGGAGCCCACAGAAGAATTGATCCGCATCTTGCAGCGAGCCAAGATCGGCGGCCGCGGCGACCTTCAGGATCCGGTACGAGCCGCGATCGACGACTACCACAAGGCTTGCCGCGCCGAAGAACGGGCGCAGAAGCGCAGCCGAGAACTGGCAAGAGATCTCGTCAGGGACACCCGTTTCTACGTGCCCCACATGCTACGAGGTACTGAGCCGCTGAACCCGAGGTATACGCATGGGTTCGGCCCGGGGCGGAAGGGAAGACGGCGGTGAACCTTCGGCCGGTCGAGTTGGTCCAGGGCCTCAAAGACTTCATGGGCGAACTGGAATGGTCACAGGAGTCGACCGCCGATTCGTTCTCTGTGACGGAAGAGGCGATCGTCAGGGAGTTGGACGCCACCATCAGACGTCTCTGGAGACGTTTCATCGGTGCTCACGGCTCGCGATGGACCAAGACCGAGGACATCACGCCGGGAAGCACGACCGAGACGGCGCTGACCGCGCAGGATCGTTTTGCCGGCCTCGTAGCGGTCTACGACGAGAGCCGGAATCGCATCCCTGTCGTGCCCTACCACCAGGAGCGGGATTTCTACGACCGGGGCCAGCAAGTGGCCTGGATCCGCGAAGTGGACGGCACGATCAAGATCGGGTTCACGTTCCCGGATTCGGCCGGAACCGCCAAGGTATTCTATCTCGAAGGACCTCGTCGCATCATTGGCAAGCGCGGGACCGTGACGGGCACGTATCAGGCCACAGTGCCGTTCTGGGCGAACCGGACCTCGGGGTATTATTCGACGGCCGCAAATTACGTCGAGAGCATCCAAATTGTGAATGGGCAGCCGGACATCTCGACCTGGAAGCGCGGCCTGGTGACGAGCTACGACGGGACCACTCTGGTGTGGGCGACGGGCACGGCGGCCGATGATGTGTTTTGGTGTGTCGAGCCCGAATGGGCGCCGGAAGAGGCGCGGGATTTGATCGTGATCGATGCCGCCATCAGGCTTCGGCGCCTGGAGGGCAACGTGCCCGAGAACTGGCATTACGCCTTGCAGCGGGCCGAACTGGATTTCAGGGCAGCATATCATCCTGATATCGCGGGTCATTTGGCCCCGGCGATATTGCAGGATCTGATGTGAGGAGGGACAGAGACAATGAAGCATGTGAACGAGCAGCCGGTGTATCTCATTCACACCGGCGACCCCGAAAAGGCTTGGGATCCGGCCGATCAATCGACGTGGCCGAAAGACGAGAAAACCGGTCAGCCGATCGAAGGCGACTGGAAGAATGCCGTCTATCGGTTCTGGTTCGACGGCGACGAGCACGAGATCAAGCCGGGCGAGAGATGGGCGACGGATCGGGGTCGGGCGCTGTTCGTCCAGAGGAAGTGCCGTCGTAGGCTCGAGGAGCAGAAGCGCGATCCTATCACCGGGCGCGCCAAGGTTATCGTGCACGAGTTCGCGCCGGCCCTCGAGATCGAAATGGTCGCCGGCACCACCAAGCAGGCCGGGGCAGCCATCGGTATCAAGGTCGACGGCAAGCCGGCCAAGATCCAACCCGAACCGGACAAAGTGGTCGAGGCCCGGATGGTTGCCACTCTTCCGACCGAGAAGGTGGCCATCGAGGAGGCGGCGGCCGAGGAAGCCGTGGTCGTGAAGGCCGAGTCGGCGGGACTCGACAACCTCGGCCTGGACGAACTGAGGACGCTGGCCAAGGCCAAGGGGATCAATGTGCCGGCCAGGGCGAACGCGGCCGTAATCCGCAGCAGGCTCAAGGCCGCCGGCGTCTGAGATGCGAAACGGGGTGACGGGTGGGCAGGTTTGCGTGGACACAAGGCGGATTCAGCAAGGGCATGGTGCTGGACCGTGATGCACGCTACCTGCCCCCTGGCGCCTCGCCCTATCTGTTGAATGTCTTTCCGCGCGAAGGTGCGCTGTGGACTATCCCGGATCCGGTACAGTACCAGGATACCATCTCTTGGAGCGATTTAGCCCCGACTGGTGGCGGCACAGGGGCGCCAGATGCCAAGATCGACGCCATCCGCTATATCGGCTTATATAAAAACACTGCCAGCATCGTCTACGCGCACTTTGTGGCCCTCGTCGATGGTCAGGCCTATATCGTTCAGCTTCGGCATGCCTCGCTCAGGACCGCCAATACCGCCAGGGGGTATCCTGCCTGGTGGAGAGATATTACTCAATGGCCGGCGACGGCAGGTATCCATGGCTCGTCGGCGGTGATTGTCATAGGCTCATTTACGGATGGCGTCTACACCTACAATCCTGCTACGAACACTATCGCCGTCGTCGATTCGTCGTTCACAAATATGCTCGGTGTCGCTTACCATCAGAGTCATTTTTGGTCCTTCATCCGGAGTGACAGCACACTCTATGTCAGTAAGCAGGACGACCCGAGCGTAATGGACTATTACAGCTACGAAATCGGCGACCCTGGCGAGCGCATCACGGGCCTGCATCGGCTGGCGGACGACTTGCTGCTTGTCTTCAAGCAGGCGTCTATTTGGTTAGTCAGGAATACCCCGAGTTCTGGTATCTCGGTTCAGTTGCTGAGCGACAAGATTGGCTGCGAAATGCCCGGGACGATCCAACGGCTATGGGGTAGCCCGCTCATCTGCTTCCTCGGCTCCGACGGTGCGCTCAAGATTCTTTCGGGCTTGCAAATTCAAAATGCGGCACCACACATTCCGCCCGATTTAATTCAGAATCTCGCAAAGACTGAATATTTGTCTCTGGAAGCACATGAATATCGATTAGCCCTATATGGCGTCGCAACTCATTTCGGACATTACTTATTGCTACCCACAAACATAAGCATGAGTGCCATGAACTTGACTGAACGCCCGATTCGAGGGTTACTATTCGACACGAAACGCGAATTCTGGACAGCTTACTTCGATATTTATTCTCGTCATGATCCAGAGTTCCAGTTGACGCCAGTGCCGGCGATTCTCCCGCCCGATGGCAGCGCCTCAGGGGGCAATGTGCCCGCCATTCTCGCCTGGGATACTTTCGAGGGACTTGGCGCAGGTACCAATCGCCACCCGTATGTGTTCTGGCGAAAACCTGTCGAAGATAACGCTGTCAGCCACAATTGGGCCGTGAAGACCCGAAAAGTGATCTTGCCCGGCCAGAAACCTTTCCGGATAACGAGGTCGAGGCTCGTGGCGGGGCAGCGCAAGAGTGAGACGACGAGCATCATCTTTCGATTCGGTGATCGATCACAATTATCCCTCGCCGGCAATACGCAAGGGGATGTTCTGGACGATGTCGCCTCGCAAAAAGAGGGCGCTGCTGGCTTGGGCTTCGTTCATTCTGGCGCGGCCGGCACGGGGTGGCTCCGCTTTATGGGCACAAAAGCTAACAACTTGTCCGCCTATACAGATGGCTTTGAAACCTGGGTGACGATCGTCCCGTATCGCGGCAAGGCAATAGACGCGGCAAAGCTGCGTTTCGCTCTCTATTGGAACGATCTCACCGACAACGAAACACAGAACAGTGCCTACGGAGCACTTCATGTTGGGCGGAACCGAATTTTTCTGGACCCGCCGACCACAGTCGATCTCACCAAGATTTATCGCATCTATTGGGGAATCGAGGTTTCCGCCACCGTCGATCCGTTCATCGTCTACTTCGACAAATTCCGGGGGTTCGCCAATTACGGCGACAGCACGGTCGAAGGCAAGATCAATTGGTGGTACGAGGTTCGCCACCGTTCCGGTCGGCGTAGACGACAGGCGCGGCCCCACCGGATGCTGGCCTACGAGACCGAGATCTACACGGATGACAAGGGCGACTTGGACGAGCGCCGGCGCTACCGAATGCCCATCCCTAAAGTGCCGCGAATCGAGGAGGCGACGGTCGGAGTATCCCGCCAGCAGCGGATGGACGGCTCGTACAACGAACTGTCGTCCGAAATGGTGGCGATCGAGGACGTCGAGTTAGAACTGTTCACCGAGGAATTCGTCTATGTTGCATCCGAAAGCTGACAGCCACGACCTGTATGCCTTTCTGTCCGTGTGGGAGCGGAAGGTCAATGTGTTCTTGCACGGCCAGAGGGCGGGTTGTCGGCTGGAGTACGTGGACGCGGCGAACCTCAAGATCAAGAGCGGCGACATCTGGTTCCCGGGTGGCCTGCGCAGAAATCTCGACGACCTGACCATCACCATGGGAACCGACATGGTGGACGGGGTAAGCGAAGCCGCCGATACGTGGTATTACGTCTACGCTCGCCCTCACAAGACGAATCCCGAAAGGTGGGAGGCGATATTCGACACGACGGCGCCCGACGCCGGCGGTACCGGGCGGCATCCGACCGAGGATTGGGTGTACCTCGGGGCGGTGCGGAACAACAATTCGTCGAACCTCGTATCGTTCGACCAGGCCGGCCGGCGGTTTTATTGGAGGGACATCGTTCTCAGCGGTACATGGGGAGGTTTGCCGGTAGGCCCCGGTCCCTGCGGAACTCTGGTCCCACCGAATATGCTCGGCCTGTTCGAGCAAGAAATCCGACTAGATTCAACCTCTGCGGTCGAGGGGATGTTTTCCCTCTACACGACAGCGGCAGGCAGCGGCACAACCGCATCTGCGCTACGCTTCTGGGCAGATGCGGGCAGTAGCGAAAGACAATTCGAGTTCGCGGTTTGCGCGGCCGACGGTTCCGGCCAGGTTGGCGTATACGCACGCGTCACCGCAGGGACATACACGCCAGGAGGGGTCGCCGTCCAGCTATGGAGCGTCGGCTGGGTCGATCCGTTCCTGCCTGCGGGATAGGAGAAGATGATGGGTTTCTTTAAGAAGCTGCGCCGGGGTTTCCGAAGACTCGGGCGCGGCATCAAGCGTTTTGGCCGCAGCCTTGGGCGTGGTCTGCGACGGATCGTACCGTTTGCAGCGCCGTTTCTGCTTACCGGGGGTCTTGGCAGCCTTGGCCGCTTCGGCCGTTGGCTGGGCCGCGGATTGGGCGGTCTCTTTGGTGGCGGTCGTAGGGGCGGGCCGATGGGGCCGGCCGGCTTGATGGCTCCGCAGGGTTGGGGTGGCGGTTGGGGTGGTGGCAGTTTCTGGCAGCAGGCCCTGATGCATGGCCTTGGAAGCTTCATCACCCGTAGATGGGGACCGAAAATGGGGCCAAAACCCTTTGGTGGTGATTATCTGGCTGGTTTCCAGCAGCAGCAACAGCGACACATGCAGCAATGGCGCCAGGCAAACGAGGCATTGCTGGAGCGCAGCAAGGAACGGATGCGCGCGGAACTCGCTTCGCGGGGCGTCTTGAGATCATCGGAGCTCGCCCGGGGTTTGGCGGGGCTCGAAGCCGAACACAACGCTCGGATGCAGGCCGGTATGATGCAACTTCTCCAGCAGGGTATTTCACTCACGCCCCGAATGACGCAGCTTGCGCAAGCCCAATACGAGGCGGATCGGGCGAGGCGTGCGCAGTTCGGCCAGTTCGTCGCCACAACCCTCGGCGGAGGGTTGGGCGGGGCCTTCGGCCGCAGGCAGCCCCGTTGGCAGACGGGATCCAGGGTGGCCATGATGAACCGGATGGCGATTCCCAATTATCAATTGCCGCAACCGGGCGGGATGTTCAGTGCCGGCCTGAGTCAATTTGGCTTGATGCCGTTAGGAGGCTGATCGTATGAGTGATGCGTTTGCCGATTGGGCCTCCGGTTGGACAGCGTGGTTTCGGGAGCAGCAGGCCGCAAAGGCGGCCGAACGAGCGGCCGAATTGAGCGAGATGCGCTTGGCGCTGGAAGCCGAGAAGATCCAGCAGGGCTGGGCGCAATTGCAGGCGCAGAAAGAAGAGGCCCGGGCTTCTCGCGAATTACAGCAGAAAAAGGTCGGCCTTGAAGAGCGTCGTGTCGCCGTGTCCGAACAGACGCAAGCCGCAACAGAGAAATACCAAAAGGGTCTCCTGGGTGTTCAAGAGCAGCAAGCGCAAGCGCTCAAGGCTTATCGCGAAGAGCAGACGAAACTCGAACGCGAGAAAATGGAATGGGACAACTTCTGGCGCAGAATGGCGCTGGCCAACGAGGCGCGTCGCCTCGGCATCGCCGAAAAAGAGGCGTTGCGGAAGGCTGGTGAGGCTGATCGACAAAGCCAGACTGAGACTGCCAAGGCATTCGCTTCGTTCACCCAAGGGATAGAGCGCCTCGCCAACCTCGGAGATCCGGGCGCATCCGTCCTGGCCCGCCGCGTGATGGCTCACACACTCGGCTTGTTCTCGGTCGAGAAGAGCCTCGCCAGGAAGGCGCTCAAGGAGGTTGAGAAGAAGCCTGTCGAGCAGACCGCCAAGGGGGCGGTGCCAGCCATAATAGCCCACATGGCCGAAAGCACGGAGGCATTCACCGAAAAGGCCACATCGGCGGTTCAGCAGCTTGGTTCGGGCGACTTCCCGAACACTGTCGCCCGCCAGCGGTTGGCATTCGACACGATCAAGATGTGGCTTCAGGGTGTCGCCGACCAGACCAAGGAGGCTGTGGCCGCCCTGGAGCATCAAGCCAAGGGCCTCGAAAAGATCGTCAACGACTCGAACCTGACGACCCTGAACATGATGAGCCTGATGACCGGATCTATCGATGACGCCGCCAGGCTTCGAGGCTACAACAACGCCGCCGAGGCGGTTCAACGTGCGATGCGCGCACAGGCCCAAATCGCCTTACTGCGCCAGAAGCAGGCGGAATTGGTCGACAAACGTAGCGAGCTTCTGCAAAATCTGGTGAAGGGCGGTATGGAGCCAGAGCAAGCCAAAAACCTGATCGCCGGCTACTTCTCCGAGATCGGGCAATTGGCTGCCGAGAGCCAGAAAATCGTGGACGCCGTGCAATTTGTAGCCCGGAATGTCTTCGATCCCGTGGCATATCTCAGGCCACAAAGGTTTCGGCCCCCGAGAAGCCCCCTGTCTCCGGCCTATTCCAGCATTGCAGCGCCGGGTAAGCCTGTCGTTCAGGTTTTGCGCGATTTGGGCAAAGCCACACTGCAATCACTCAAGCGAGAAAGCTGGTTCGATTTGGCTCTCCGGACCGATCCAAACAAGGTGCGCCGGATCTTCACGGAGCGGTTGATCTCGGGTGCCCAGGCGATCTTTGGTGATCAGCTTACCAGCTACCATTTCGCCGCCTTGGGGTCGAAGGCTGTCGGTGTTCAGAATTGGATCGATCAGTTCTATGCCCTGCAGATCGGCCGCAGGCTGGCCAGGGAGGGTCGATTTGCGGACACCGAACGTGGCATCTTCGAGGCCGAGGCCGGCGCGGGTAGGCAAGGACGCGTCGCTGGGGAATGGCCTGCCCAGGGACCGCTGCCAGTGCCGATGACGAGCGGTATCGGCCCGGCGGAACAGATGCCAATGCGGGAGGGGCCGAATGGCTGACGGAAGCCAGACGAGCGAAAACCTGCGCACAGATCTGTTGCCGTCCTTCGCGCCCGACAAACAGCCCGTGGCCGACCTTCCCGGGGCGCCGCCTGCACAGGTGGATCCTGTGATGGCAGAAATCCAGAAGCGCGGCCTGATCGAGCCGTATCCGCAGGATGTAGACCGCCGGACCTTCGAGCAGAAGACGCGGGACGAGCTACTCGCCGACGAGATCGAAGCTCTCGACGCCGCACATAAGGAATACCTCGATAGGACCGGCGGAACGGTCTACCAGATATTCAGCAAGGGTTGGGAGCGGCTGAAGAAACTACCCACCAGCACGATGAACTACGTGCATCGGTTGCACGAGAGCGCAGTCGACGCCGGGATGCGACTGGTAGGTGGTCCAGCCATCAGGACGGCTGTCGGGACTTCGTTCGCCGGCAAGTTTGCTGCCGCCACCCTGGAAGAGGCTGCAAGACGGACGATGCTTGCTGCCCCGGGCTATGCTGGCGGCGCCCTTCTATCTGGTCTCAGCCGACTTTCCTACGCACTCTTCGAGGCGCCGGCAGGGTTTATTGTTGGCGCGATCAAAGGGTCGGGGGAGACCATCGAGCGGCAGCAAGCCGAGAAGGCCCGTGAGCGGGCCACAGGCGCGTCGGCCAAGGAAAAAGGGGTAGATGTAGGGGGTGCAGTCGAACGCGTCGTGGGGACGCTTCAGGGCGCCCTGACGACCGGAGTATCGTCCTTGCTGCAGGGATTGATCTGGCGAGAGCCGGGGAAATTCTACCACTGGTCGGACGTCTTGGCCCATCTCGGCATCCCGAAGGATCTGTGGATCTCGAACGCCATTCAAGCGAAAGCGGAAATGCCTTATGATCCGCAGGCATGGCTAATCAGCCTCCTGGATCCCGAGCGAGCCGCAATTACCCGGGCGTACCACAACGAACGGGCGCGATTGGTTCGGGAGATGACACCTACCGGCATGCGGGAAAAGATTGGCCCTCTGCCGCGTGAAGTCCTCGGCGCGGTGCTGGCTGTGAAGTTGGCGCCCCAAGCGCCGATTCGTGCCTTAGCCAAAGGCACGGCACATGCCGCCCGCTTCGTCAAGGCCACCGGCAAGCAGGGAATCGCGTTTCTGCGACGGGCGGCCGAAGCGGCCAAGGCTGCCGGTAAGGATGTGGTCGAGTTCGAGCGCACAGGCGGTATCTACACCCGTTTCGCCGGCGGTGTTCATAGAGCGGTCACTCGATGGAGCCGCGCAGGCCTCAAGGAACGCTGGAACTCGTTCCGCGCGGCCTTCGAGCGGCATCTTGGCGCCCGTCCACCAATCAAGAATATCGAGATTCCAGTTGATGAATTGACCGAATGGTTGGATCGGGTAGAACGTGGTGCCACCCTCAACGAAGCGGGTGTCTGGGAGGTCCCCGAGGTTGATGCCGCATTGACAGCGCTCGTAAAGACTGGACCTAGAGCTTTGATGCCGCAGTACTACCTTCCCGGTGTAGGGTTAACGCCACAAGAATACTTGGGTGGATTAGCCCGCCTCCTGCACCACGTCATCGAGTTCGCCCCGGAACGGGCAAAACTGATGCGCAAGGCTTGGGAAGAGGCTTACCATCTGGTCGATCAGTACCCCGAGCACCTTCGCCTGGTTCTGGAGCTTCGCACGAACCAGTGGATGCAGGACGTCGAGCCTTTGCTGGATGCGATTGTGGATAACTACGAGAACCCGGCCAGGGTCCTCGATGTCGTCAGAGACCATATCGAGCTTCGAAAGCCGTTCGAGACGATGCCGGATCTTGAGAAGGCCGCCGAGAGGGCAGCGCAGATCGCCGGCATTATCGAGGCTGATCCCCAGGGCGCGCTGGCTCGCTACGCAGCCGATCTCACGGACTATTTGACCGGCGACCTGAGCGAAAGCCTCGTCGAAATGGAGGCGACCCTGACGGCGCTGAAGAACGGCTCGCCAGCCGAGCAAGAGCAGTTTCGCAAGTTCGTCGAGATCCGGGAGTTCGCCAAGGAGATTGCCGGGAAGGTCCGCGAGACCGAGGCCGACCTCGACACTGTTCAGAAGCATCTCGAACAAATCAAGCGCGCTGAGGCCGCAATGGCCGCCGGCGGGCGTGAAGTCAAGAAGGTCCGGGGCGAATATCGGCTGCGCGACCAGCAGGGCGTAGCGGAACAGATCGCCAAGCAGGCCGAGGAAATCGTCAAATCGGCCGAGGCGGACCCGTTCGAGATCGAGGAACCGCCTTTGAGCGACGACCTGCACACCAGGATCCTCGCCACCACTAAGACCGACACCTCGCCCGAAGTACTTGAGGCTGGTCGTAGGGCCGCCGTAGAAGCTGGCGCGGCAAAACTGAGCAAGCTTCAAGCGCTCGCTCAGACGGCACAGAAGGCGCAGGAGTACAGAGAAGTCAAGGAGGCTTACGAGCAGTTGCGGCAGGGGCGACAAAATACGCTGGTCCCCATCCCGCTTCTTCAACGAGCGCTGGGCGACAAGGTGCCTGCCGACCAGTTCGAGGCGTTGCTGCGCCAAATGGAGGCGGATTACGTCATCGACTTGCAGCCTGTCAGCCACGTCGATATCGTGCCACCCGAACTGCGTCACGGCGTAATTCAAGATCCTCATCGGGGACCCCTCTATTATGTCCACTGGCGAAAAAGGGGCGCAGATCAAGCGTTGATGGATCTCATCAATCAAGGGCAAGCTGTCCCGACATCCGCCACAAAGCCGGCATCCGGCCGAAAGATAGAAGACTACAAGGCGGTCAAGGCTGCCTATGAACGCCTGCAGGCAGAGAGGCAAATCCCCTTGGTGCCCATCCCGTTGCTACAGCAGGAGCTCGGAATGCCTGCTGATCGCCTTGAAGCATTGCTGCGGGAAATGGAGCAAGAATATGTCATCGACCTTAATGCCGTCAGCCATCCGGACGCCGTTCCTCCCGAACTGCGTCACGGGATAATCCATGATCCGCACCGAGGTCCGCTTTATTACGTCCATTGGCGGAAAAACGGTGCGAAACAAACACTGATAAATCTTATCGATCAAGAGCAGATCGGCCCTGAATTCACCGTGCTGGCCAAGGACATGCCGACTGCGGTTCTCGATACGATCTTCGATATCTGGCGCGAGGGCGACGACACTCTGGCGATCCAGCACTTGGTATCGGCTTGGCCGGCGGCGAAGGCCCACCTGCCGGCATATCTGCGGGCCAATCCGGAGGCGCTTGAATTGTTCAAAGGCCTCCATGCCGACACACTGACAGCGATGGAAAAGGTATTCGGCGAGCCCTTCCTGACGACCAAGACCCGGGCGGCGATGTGGCAGATGTGGCTGGCCGCGCAGCCCGAAGAAGTTCAGAAGGTCGCTGTCCAGACGGCCGATCGGCTGATTCAGGGCGGTCTGGATCCAGCCACGGCCTGGTCGGCAACCAAGCACCACGTCGGCAAGGTTGCGGGTTTGGAGGAGGCAAACGAGTTTTTCGACCGTTTGAGCGAGTACGACGTGGTCCAGGAGGAACTTGAGGCCGTCGAGAAGTTGGCCAAGAAGGCCCGGAAGTTGGACAAGCCCACCCGGAAGCGCGTGGTGAAACAGTACGAGGGGCGGGTGAAGCAGCTTCGGGAAAAGCGGACGCAACTGGCCGAGATGTTGCGGATCGACTACATGCGCCGCTTGCACCGACTGTACCGGTTAGGCTTCGGTAGCTGGCTGGCTGACCCCGATGGTCTGGTAAGGACGACCGAATTGCCCGGGCCTGCGGGGGAGCTATCCAGGGCGTTCGCAAAGCGGTTCGGCGAATTGAAGGTCACGGCTGAGGATTTCGGCGCCCCTCTGCCGATGGAGGATACGATCCTGGGATATTTCCCACACATCATCTCGAAAGAGGGCGTGACCGCGATGCGGCAGGCTCTCCGGCGAGATGTCGAATATCTGAAGTCGAAGCAGCTTGGCGAGACGTGGCTGAAGATCGAAGCTGCCATGGCTGAGGGCGACTACCAGGCTGCCAAAGACGCCGATTTTACAGGTCTGATCGGCGAACTGGACTACGACGAGTTTCTGCGCCTGACCCCGGAGGCGTGGACCGAGAAAGCACAGGAGATCCTCGCCCGCCGTCTGGAGACCTACGAGGCCCTGATCGAGAAGGACTACGACGAGATCATTCTGGATCCCGAGCTACACAACAAGCTGGATCTCTATCTGACCACCAAGATCGCAGAGACAAGCGTCTACGGCTCGCCAGTGTCGCAGATCGAGCGGGGCCGGGAGGTATTCCGAGGACTTCCCGTGGGAGCCAAGAACGATGCGGTCAACGCTGGCAGGGCGCCGGAAGTGGCTGGTTGGGACTGGCCGGATAATCCGTGGAACTTCTACGAGGAAAACCCCGTTCTGGCCATCCAGCAATATGAAAAGGCGCTAGGGGCTAGGGTCGCAGGCCAGGCTTTCCAGGACCTCGTGCGGCAGTTCGCCAAGGATCCTCTGCTCGATCACGTCGTTCGGCCAACCAGCATGGCGGCGACACCCGGTGAGGTGTTGGAGACCGGCGACCGCTGGACGGTGATGCCTCTCGACACAATGAAAGACATTCAGGTGAATGAGGCGGACCCGCTTGGCAGGATGATCCTGCAGATTGCCACCCAGCCGAAGCCAGGTCTGTCGTTCTACTCGCTGGGCGAAGAGATCGACCGCCGACTGACAGAGGCCGCCATGAACCTGCCGGGCTACGTCCTGCCGGCCGTAGCCCGCAGGCTCACCGACATGACGGGTAAGGCGCTGCGGGGGCTGTACAAGTTCTTCCACGGCAAATCGCGAGAATACCTGTACATGACGCCGTTCAGTGCCAAGAGCCACATCCACAACTACATCGACAACCGGCTGATGCTGGCGTCGCTGGGCGTGAGCCAAGAAAACATCGTGCGCGGCGAAGCGGCGGCGTTGATGGATCTGGCCGGAGACTGGACGGCCAGCAAGCCGATTACGAGTCTGATTGACCGGCTGGCGAAGGGTGAACTGGACACGACGCTGAGACCGACCCTCGAAGGCTTCAGGCTCGCCGTTCCGCTGGACAGCTACCTGGACGCACCGTTCATCCGGGAGTATCTGTCGAAGCTGCCGGACGACGAATGGACCGCCGTTTCCGGCACCAAGGAACGGAAACTGTGGGATCTCGACGCCGGCAAGGACGTCCCGGTGTCGGCTGTCGTGGGGGCGGGCCATCAGCGCCGGAAGCTGATGGCGTACCTGCGATGGAAGGACATCAACAAACTATTCGAGCACATGGCGGCCAATGAGCTACAGCGGTTCGGCCTTCAGAGCCATTGGAGACCCACGCCCAAAGCCGCGGCCCACGGTTTGACCGAATACGTCAAACAACTGAAGCTGCGCCGCCCCCTGACATACAAGGCCCTTGTCGAGACGGCCAAGGACATCTTGGGTGGTGAGGCGACGGGCGAGTTGAAGCAGTTCGATCTTGCAACCTTCCTGGAGAACACGGAGGTGGCGACAGGTGAACTCTGGAACCGCCTGTGGGCCGGCGTAGACAAGCTGGTTGGCGTCGACCTGATGAGCCGGGTCGCACAATGGGTCGAGGCAGGCGCACGGAAGGCGGCATTCTTCCACGCCATCGAGACAATGCAGATGACGCCGCACGAAGCCCTGAAGTGGGTCGACGACGCATTCATCAACTACCGCCGGCCAGCCAGGACCTTCAAATTTACCGGCGAGAAAGTGGTGAAGACCACCAGCGGCGGCGAGGCGGCCGAGATACGGCCGACCTTCAAGGAGACCGTGGAACTGCCGCTGTTCGGTGGATATCCGATCGGTGTGCCCGAATCGCTCGAGGGTCGCTTCGGAACCCAGGGCGTGACAGAGGCACTAAAACGACTCTTCCCGTTCACCACGTTCCGGATCTACAATTTCGGCCGGACGTGGCGGCGGGTGTGGGAGAACCCTGACTTCTACCTGCGAACGATCCATCGGCTCACACAGGCCGGCAAGATCGGCGCACAGGTGAGCGAGAAGGACGAAGACGGACACGCTCCATCCTACGCGCCCGAAGTATACTGGGCGCTGTTCAACAGCCAGTTGACGGGCGCGCACCTGCAAATGGCGTTGCCGCTCGGCATGACTCAACGGTTGAGCCGACAGAAATACTCCGGCCGGATCATCCGGCAAGTCATGCCCGATTTCGTGGATGTTGGCGAAGCTGCGTCATTCCTGCAAGTTCTACAATGGCCGTATGCCGCCCTTCGCAGTCTGTCCTGGGCTTTCCTCGAAGACAGAGCGGCCTACACGACCAACTACAAGACGCTCAAGGATCTCGTCAGGGAAGAGATCGGCCACGCGGGTTTTCCGCTGCTTCAGAAGACCGTGGAGTACATCACGAACACAGACTTGAAGCGATGGAAGAAGCTGGACGAGGAAGAGATGATCGACACCCTCCTGGACGAGGCGATCGAGGCACGCCGGACCAGTCTATTCGGCTGGTACATCACGAAGGCACAGTATGGCCTCACGGAGGCCCTGCCGACCGTCAGGATCCAGAAGTTCTTCGAGAAGTTCCACCCGGCAGCGGTGCGCTACGAGCCTGAATGGCGGGATCTCGCCCGCCAGTTGGGCACGTTCTATCGGATAAACCTTGCGGACAAGAGCCTGCGCTTCATGCGGACCCTACCCAAGACCCTGACCAAACGCGCAAGCGCCCTTGGGAAGATTCGGGCGTTCTACCGCGAATATCCCGAGGCTCCCTGGTTCTCAGGACGGACCCTGCGGCAGGAATTGCCGCAAGACTGGTATCGTCTGAAACTCAGGGAGGCGCGCGACATATTCCGGCAGCAGATCAAGCTGCCCAGCGGCCGCACCTTGTGGGACGTGATCCGGGATGTGCGATCCCGTGGAGAGGAGTTGAGCCGGTGACCTGGAAAGAATTTCTCCTGAAGTTCGCCAGCCGCAAATTTCTGATCGTGGCGCTGTACGTGGGCGCCGGCGTAGCGTTGACGCTGGCGGGAACGAAGGTGGGAGATGTTTGCAAGATCCTGGAAACAACGTGGCCTGCGGTGGCTGCGTACATCGGCGGCGAGGCGGCTGTGGATGTTGGTCGAGCGCTTGCTGTCGGGAAGAAGGAGGCGAAGGCGGATGAGTAAGTGGAGCAAGGATGCCCTGGAAGAGGGCGTAAAGGCCGGCATGATCGAGAAGGAAACGGTGACCTTCGAGTTCTACCGGGAGAAGCAGCGGCCGCACGTGTTGCGCAAGGTCTGCCCCTTGTGCGGCAAGGTGTACGACAAATTCCTGATCATTGCCGGCCCGGGCTACGGCTGTCGTGACTGTTACCGCAAGATGCTTGGCAGGCTTGGGATCCGGATCGCCAAACAGCACATCAAGGAGATCGAATCCGGCATGGACAAGGTTTGACGAAAGGAAGAGGGACGGCATGCGGCGAAAACTGGAAGAAGGAACGCTCACGACGCTTTTCGTGCTCGTGGTCTTTCTGGCGGTCTTGGCGATAATCGGTGGCGCTCCAGCTGACGCCAAGCAGCCCGGCACGATCCGACAGAAGTTCGATTGCGTGATCGGCGAGTACGGCGGCGCCAACATTACCGCCACCAATTCGATCGATGTGAGCACCACCACCACCTACAGCGATCCGATCCAGGTAGGCGGCGGCTGGAACGAGGTATCGACATCAGGACACCTTCGACAATTCCAGGAGGGCAGCGAGTACCACGCCGTCTACATCAAGGTGAACGTGACCGATGCCGGTGGCGTGGTGGATGTGGACCTTGAGATTGAGGTGAGCCGAGACGGCACCAATTTCTACGCAGTGTCGCCGTCCATCACGAAGAACGTCACGGCCGATTGGGAAGCGGTGTGGGTAGTATCGCTGCCACCTTGCAAGTATATCCGCCTGAAATGCCCGAACGACGGCAGCAACAGGACCTATTCGATCGAGGGCCTGGAGATCTGGAGGTACTGACCATGCGCAACGAGAAGGCTTTGCAGGGATTGCTGGGCTTCCTGATCGTGGGGATGCTGTTCATCGTCGGCTGGAGTGGCCAGTACACGCTGAATATAGATAGCCAGGTCAACAGCCTCGGCGTCGGCACGGCGGCTCCAGGGTCGACAGGGAACATGGAGTTTTCGGGGAGTCTGAAATGCACAGCGTCGGGTGAGCACTACCATCCGGTATTGCTCATCAACAACGACGATGACACGGGGCTGTATCAGAGTGACTATGGAAGTGGTTCTATTGTTTATCGAAACAATGGGCAAAACAAAGTTACGTTTGCAAATGGATACAGTGACTTTGTACAGACTGTCCGTGTAAACAGTACGATAGTAGCGGGAATGAATAAGCTCTCAGAAGCCCAAATTTGGTTTGGGTTTCCAACCTCAACTCCCGGCTCGTCCAAGATCGTTCTCAACAATGACTCCGGGGCTTACGACGCCATGGAATTTCTTGGTCCAGCAGATGCGGACAATGATGCTTCGGTGTCGATGATGAAGCTGACGACGAGCGGGGCTGATCTGCCTCTCGGAGCCGGCACTGCATCCGGCAAGGGCATCACAATCGGCAGCACCACGGTCCAAAACGACAACGTGCTGGTGCT
>Ga0180301_10000276_pt1 | contig 39409 bp, 40 predicted proteins | sample GuaBasSediGuay16_FD_121797 | JGI IMG/M metagenome (GOLD analysis project Ga0180301, IMG submission 121797) | Subseafloor sediment microbial communities from Guaymas Basin, Gulf of California, Mexico - Guay16, Core 4569-2, 12-15 cm | ecosystem: Environmental > Aquatic > Marine > Hydrothermal... | reverse complement strand
ATTCGTGGTCTTTTGTGGTGGTCTGTGCGTATGAGAATGTTTACTAAGGTCTATGTGTGGCCTCGAGCGTGTCAGAAAAAGCTATCTTGAAAACAGAAAAAATTATCTCAGTGGACGGTCTCCAATAGAACTCTATGCGACAAATTAACAAGATATAAAACATCAGTTTAGGCATACGCAAGGTAATTTAAGATGTGATGTGTGGCCCGGCGGACTAACACCGGCTGGTCCTTGCTAGCTATTCCAGCTTTTGCTCCCAGCGGCTCTCTTTGCCGGGCCAAATAAATAATCATAAGTTTAAGACTACTTAACTTTATGGCTATGTCCATCTACTCGAGGGAAGATATATGAGCAGGATTTATGTTCTTAGGCTGGGGCACCGTATTTCAAGAGATAAAAGAATAACGACACACGTGTGCTTGGTGGCGAGAGCTTTTGGAGCCAACGGATGCTTGATAGCAGGCGATTTTGATCCTCAAGTATGCAGAACAGTAAATGATGTTTGTAGGCGATGGGGAGGCATCTTTGAGTGTCGATATGTGGAAAATTGGCGGGCTTTTTTAAAACATTGGAGAGAGAATAATGGTGTGATAGTTCACTTAACGATGTACGGGATAAATCTACCAGAAATAATAGATCGCATACGGTCGATATACTCCGAGGGAAGAGATATCCTAGTTGTAGTCGGAGCTGAGAAGGTTCCATGGGATCTGTATGAGCTAAGCGATTTCAATATCGCTATTGGAAACCAACCGCACTCGGAGGTTGCTGCTCTGGCGGTTTTCTTAGATTGGCTATTCAAAGGAGCAGAACTAAATCGTATTTTTCCCGATGCGGAATTAAGAATAATACCACAACAAAAAGGAAAAAAGGTGGTACGGATTTTTAAAAAAGAAAAACAGGTTGGATCTAACTAGTTTTTAGTTTTCAGAAAGAAACTAAAAACAGAGCTAAGTGACTCTTAATCTCACTCTAGAAGCATAGTCATAGCCCAACTTATGCTCAAGTAGAATCCTAGCCAATTCTTTTATCGTCTTTAGTTCGTCGTTTTTAGGAATCGTATTTAGATCTAGGATATCGAGAATTCGTGGAATCTTATAACGGAATATCAAATCGCGGGGTATTCTGTCGATATGACGTACTAAAAGCTCCAATGCCTTAATTTTAACTCTACGATTCTTCTCTTTCAGTAATATTTCGCGTCCAACAATATCTAGGTATGCATCAGCATATTTTGGATCGATAGTTAAGATGGAATCAATTGTATCAAGTGCGGCCATTCTCACAGCAGCTTTTTCCGAACGTAGCTTTCTTCGTATCATCATTATTATCTCGTTTCCTAGTGGTATTCTTCTATCTCTTATAAGCAATGACAAGTTATATAACGCCTCCTCTAAAACAAGATGCGAACTATCATTAAGTAGTCTTATTGTTGACTTTCTTAGGGTATCTACCGAGGCATCGGGATACTTAATATAAATTTCACGCATAGACCGAAGAATTTCTCGCTTTAGGAGCGGGGGGAGTTCATGTATTATGTCATCAAAAGAGCCTAATACAGTATCGATATCCCTACCAAGTCTGATTACAAGTTGGCTTAGTAATTGTATGGAGCCATGCCTGACATCACCATTAGGGAATCTCAGAAGTTCAAGACCCAATTTAAGAAGTTCTTCCACGGAATCTATGTGTTTTTTGTCAAGTATCTTGGAGAGGCCCCGCAGAATGTTTCCCTTCACGTTAGGGTGTTTCTCTTTTTTCAGCTGATTATACAAAATGTTAAATGCGTCACCTATCAAACTAGTCTCAACAGTAGCAATATCCGCAATAATACTAGCGGCCACAGCTCTTATCTTCCAGTTCTCATCGTTTAGAGCATCTTTAGCTCTCTCAAATATTCTTCTTCGGTCATATCTACCTCGCATTGCATATTTTCCTAGGAGCTTCAAAGCTTTCCTTCGCCGTCCTACATATGGCGAGCTAAGCCAAGCCTCCAAGTACTTTGTTAACACTTTTGTCACCACTGTTATGTTCTACTGTTTCTTGAAAAAGTAATCCAGCGTTCCAACCTGCTTTTCTTTTGTGCCTTTCTTCTTTGACTTCTTTTTAGTGATTTTTAATTCTTCTCTTTTTATCGGCGTTTCCTCTGCTTCCTTAGCTTCCTTCTCCTCTGTAGCCCCCAACAATAACGCATATTCTTCTCCGCTTAAAATCTTTAAGCGACTTTTTCTTAAATACTTCTCATAGGTCTTTTTAATCTCATTACCAATTTTACTATCGATGTTATATTCGCTTAGAAAAGCATCTATAGATTCACGTGGACATCCTAACTGCGTAATTAGAATACCTACTACCTCGGGATTAGTCTTAGCAAGATGAACAATAAAGTTCATTGATCGAAGTGTTTCTCGTCGGGATATATGCCAGTACTTAGCCAAGCGAACAATAAAGACGCCCAGAGGCGTCTCACCTCTCAAGATCTGATAGAGTTTTTGGAATAATGTTCCAAGCTTAGGTATAGTCACACGCTTCTTTCTCAGATTCCAATACGATGAAGGTTCACCATACTTAGCCATGGCATAAGCTAGAGCATTAGATGCGTTTATGTATGCAACTCGCCAATTGCCTTTCAGTGCTCCTATTCTATAATAATAGTCGGCATCTGCTATTGCCTTATAGAAACCAAAAATACCATCCTTACGTATAAAGTTCCATGCATTTTCCCACGCAGTCAAAATGAGATCTACGATATCCTCTCCTGATTCCTGTAAATATCTTTTTGCGAGGTCAATATTATCTTCTAATTTTCCAGATCTGCTCTTAAGTCCAAAAGCAAAACGGATAGCATCTTGGAGAGACGCCATTCGGTCATGCCACAGACTCGGAAGTCTACCAGAGTAATAATATGTTTCAAGCGCAACAACAATACTTCTAAAGTCGGGAGCGTATTTAGCAAGTCTATTGATGATCTCCTCTGGTATACTCATATTAACAGCCTTGGCTATGCGTTTAATTAGAGCTTTGGCTTGGTACTCCTGAGGCCTATCAAAAAATACTGTCACACAAAATACCATAAGTTGTCGTATTTTGGGATCATGTATAACATTCGCAGTCAATATAGGCGGAATTTTAATGTCCTTAAGAAGCTGGACCAGAGCTCTGAAGCCACCCTTGTCCCTCTGGGCGCTTAGGCCATCAACTTCATCTAAAAGCAAAAGACGTGGTGGTTTTTGAGGAAAAGACAGTCCAACGAGAAAACCAGAACTCTTAGATGCTTCCCTGATAATTCTGTCAACAGCACTTTTACTTCGCTCATCACTCGCATTGAATTCTATAACATATACTCCCTCATCATTAGCAAGTGCATATGCAGTAGTAGTTTTTCCACTGCCTGGAGGACCTACAAGAAGCAGGGGTTTGTATGGTGGAAGAGGTGGTATTGGTATGTTTTTCCTCTCTATCTTCTTTTTGGAGAGATATGATGTCCAAGTACGCTCCAGGAATTTCTCGAGAATGGGTTTGGCAGTTTTCTTAACATCGGCAATACTATTTTGCTCAAATATCTGTGACTGCGTATTTGAACTACTAATCCATTTTTCAAATGAACTTAGGAAGAACTCATACCAGGAATTCTGATGAGTACGCCAAAAACGCTTATTTGCCTTATCAGCAAGAAACTCCGTCCAGAAGCGGTAATACGTCTGCATCCAGAGAACCTTAAGGTTCCAGAGACAAACCCAAGCTCGCCACCAATTAATTATTGTGTTTCGTTGGGATCTGGTAAGTATAACTTCCGAGAGAGAACGAGGTCTAAATCGCTCCGTCCAAGGAATTCGTCTTTGCATTTTTAACCCCCATACTTAAACATAGTCAAAAAAGAGACACCAGAAGTTTTGCTGAATAGTGTTGTGCGTTAATGTGAACTTTTTCTGTACTTAGCACCTAGATCCGAAATTAGTGCTAGAAGTGCCGACAATTGCAGATAGTCGGTAGCGCCTTGGGAAATCCTAAAATCTACTTCTCCTATAAACTCCAATAGCTTAATTTTATCTTCAACGTTTAGTGGAAGAGAATTCCTAGCAATCGCCGAGTAAATGTCACGGAGAAGGTCTATTCCTGAAACTCCTTCCTCAGTAAGAATTCTAAGAAGCATTTTTCTGGCTTCTTCAAATTTTCCTTCGAATGCTAATTTGAGAAGTTTATCAACATGTTCGGGAAATACAACTCCTGCGGTACGATAAACGAGGTCTCTAGTAACAGGCTTGTTAAAATAAGCAACGCTTTGAAGCAAATTAATAGCCTTTCTTAAGTCTCCCTCAGAAATCTCTATTATGGCATCTAATCCATCGTCTTTTAGATCGATGTTCTCGTTTTTAGCGATAAATCTTAGACGCTCCTTAATAGCCTCAAGCGAAAGACGCTTAAACCTAAATACCGCACATCTAGATTGGATGGGTTCAATTATCTTTGAGGGATAATTACATATAAGTATAAATCTGGATATATCAGCAAATTTCTCCATTGTACGTCTAAGTGCATGTTGGGCTTCCGAGGTCATCATATCTGCTTCGTCGAGGATTATAATCTTGAATGGGATTTCTCCGACTACTCTAGTTCGAGCGTAGTTTTTAAGCGTCGTTCTTACAACATCGATTCCACGTTCATCGCTAGCATTGAGTTCTAGTGTATAAGTACGCCATTTTTCCCCGTAAAGCTCATATGCTAAGCATAGAGCGGCTGTTGTTTTTCCAGTTCCAGGTGGGCCGCTGAATAGCATATTGGGTATGTTCTTATTTTTTACAAACTCCTTTAGTGCAGCGACAACTTCTTCTTGATCCACAATCTCGTCTAATGTGCGTGGACGATACTTCTCGACCCATAAAACCTCCGCGAGTTCTTCTTTGGTCACCAAGGTTCCTCACCAATAGGGGGTCTATTCGTAAAACCAATACAGAAAACCATAATATAACATTATTTATTGAGTTTAGGAGAAGTTTTGAAGAATCTGGAAGCATATGGTTCTGAGCATGTTTCTGTTAAAAAATAGTTTGTTCTAGCTAAGTTTCTCCTCTATGTATCTCCGCCAGAATTTAGGGAGGGATTCTAGGACCTCCCTTACTATAGACTCGATTTCGTTCTTTACGTCCATATCTTCCCTATCGTCAATGTACTGAATATATGCTATTTGGGGTTTAGTTATAGGTTTTCCTATTGTTGATACAAGCAACACGTATACTTCTTCAAGACCGATTTCATTGTAGATTTTCTCCGCGGCTTTTTGGGCTGCATATTGGTAGATTTTGCCGACATGTGATACTGGATTCTTCCCAGAATGTGCCTCTATTGACATATATCTTAGAGGCGTTATTAAGCCGTTCCAACGATTCCCTCTTCCTATCTGTCCATCATCACCACTCTCCGCACTGGTTCCTGTCACAGTGATGTAATACAGTTCCTTGCTGGGATCATCTGCTGTGTTTATTTCTATGTACAAGTCGCGGTTAGTTAGCTTAGATAAGTGCCTGTAAAGTTCGGATTTTACTGTTTCTTTCAAACTAAGGTAATCGCTTGCAGAGCTTAATTCTTTATCTATAGTGGCCATAGCAATTGTTAGGCGGATCGTATCCCCCCTGCGAACACACATAACCTTTATATCCTCTCCAACAGCTGGGTATTTCTTCTTTATATCTTTAGAATTTAGGAAGCGCTCAGCTTCTAAGCATATTTTCTCAGCTTCGCTTAGAGGGGCAAAACCGACACCTATACTTGTATCATTTGCAAGAGGTACTTCATTTTCTTTTATTCTCTCAAATATCCCACGTAGGTCAACACTACCAGGTCTTATTGTATATATTATTGATATGTGTTTCTGAGGGTCTAGAAACCTAAAGTTTTCTGAAATCCAGTCAATAACAGCGTTTCTGATGAGCACCCCTACTGGTACCTCTTCCTCTTTCGAGCCCTCCCACACTTGTAATGTAGCTCGACCCACAAAGTGGAGCAATATGGGCTCTATTACCTTTCCTCCTCCGAAGCGAGGTTGAGCCCGGCCTCCCGCTAGGACGCATTTATCTACATTAAAATGTAATGGGACTCCAAAGGCTTTGTAATAATATCTTGTTAGATATAATGCTATCCTCTCTCCGATTTCATCACATATGGTGTCTGGGTGACCCAAACCTTTTCTTTCAACGATTTCAACAGGCCTTTTATCCATAGGAACTAAGTTTCGGAGACGATATATCTCGAACAACTTTAAGCACCAGATAGAACTAAGCTACATAAAAACATATTTAAAGCTCAACGGGAGAAAAATATAAGCGTAGATATTAAGGGGTAGACAAAGTAGATATGAATATTGAATATAATCATCTAGTTAAATTTACAGTCCTATCTGAAGCTCTCTAATATACTTATAATACGAGAATCCTTGAGGAAGCCGCCCCTTAGACTTATAGTAGTCTATTAGCCGATTAATTTTTCCCTCCACAAGTTGAAGTGCGCGTTTTGATGCCATATCTTTTCTATGCTGGGATAGGTGCTTTCTTATGTTAATTGCTTTCCTTATGAGATTCATCAAATCTTCTGGTATCTCTGGTAGTAAGTTATGTTCTTTAAGTATTTGGCTTAATTTTTTACCTAATACGGATCTAACTGATGGTATTCCATACTTATCGCGAAGTATGATTCCTATCATCGCAGGGGGTTCTCCTCTCCTTGCTAGGTCGACAATAAGATTCTCTATTTCCTGGGGGGTAAGTCTGACAAAGCTTGGTGCCGAGGTTCTGTATAACCGCTTTGACTGAGCTCTTCCTCTTCTACGTGCATATAGTTTTGCCATAGACTCACCATTGGGATACTCTAAGTAGCATGCTTTTATGCTTAAAGAATAATAACAATATTTAAATGTTAGTGGATACTATTAGTCTTTTCATGTTATGTATGCGCTTTTTATGTAGTTCACATCACTTTACTTTTGTTGGTGAAAGTTCTTGACAGAAGAACTTACTTGTGAAATCTGTGGGAGACCAGTTCATAGAAAGAAGTACTATAAGTTTCAAGGGTTGACATTAATACTATGTGAGATCTGCGCAAAGCGTCTTAATGCTGAAGAAGTTATCGTTGTTTCAAAAGTCCAGATAGGAGCGCAACACAGGACTACGGGCAAATCTCGGATGGTTAGCAAGATAAGGAGAAGAGGCTTAGAAGAACTCGAATATGAATATATCAGGGATTTTGGCGATCGAATATGTAATGCTCGGATTAGAAAAGGATTGGAGCTCGAAAAACTTGCAAGGATCCTAGGTGTTTCTTCATCATATTTAAGCAAGATAGAGAGAGGAAAAATAAAGCCTGATCTATACTTAGCTAAGAAAATCGAGCGAGTTTTGAACATTAAAATTCTTAGGAGAGTGGATGTTGATATCTTAGAGTCTATTGGGGAAACCTACGAGGATGAAGTTAAACCACTTACCTTAGGAGACGTTGTTATTATTGAGAGGGTAAAGAAGAAAAAAAGAAAAGAATAATGTGGGGGACATAGGATGCTGGGCATCGGCATTGTTGGAATGCCTGGTAGTGGGAAGTCCATTTTCAGTACTGTCGCGAAGAAATACGGCATACCTGTATTTGTAATGGGAGATGCTGTTCGTGAGGAAGTAACTAATCGGGGTCTTAAACTTACATCTGAAAATCTAATGAAAGTTGCTGAAGATCTTAGGAGAAAATATGGGCGCGGAGCCGTGGCTGTTTTGATTGTAAATAAGTTGAAAAAGTTATCCTCCAAAAATGCACTACCGAACATTGTTATTATCGAGGGACTTAGATCGCCAGAAGAAAGAGAAATTCTTCGAGATTTCTTCGATAAATTCTACATCGTGGCTATACATGCATCACCTCAGACGAGATATGAGAGGATTTTAGCAAGAAAACGACTAGATGACTTCAGATCAGTTTCAGAACTTAGAAAACGGGATCAGAAAGAGCTGGAATTTGGCATAGGTGAGCTCCTAGCAATGGCTGATTTCCATTTGGTGAACGAAGATAAGTCCATAGAGACCTTCACGAAAGAGTGTGAGGATTTACTCAAAAAAATACTAAGCCTAGATTGTTAGTGTGCTCTTCAAGTTGTATAGCCAAGCTTTTTTCTTACTAATGTAAGCAGATTGTTAGAAGGTGCATTGAGTTTTCCGAAAATCCTATTCTTTGTTTCTTTGTATTGGGCACCTAATTGTGCTAGGGCCTCCTTAATGATTTCAATGAAATACTGGTCGCCTAGAGCGGCGAATATGTTTTCTCCCAGAGATGTGCTTACGAGTAAGATGTTATCTATTTTATCTTTTAGACGGCTTATGATAATAAGCAATGTTTTAAGGTCGACGTCTATTCTTTCCAACAATAAGGTTTTATTTTGGATTTTGGTCACTTTATCCAAAATTAATTTATCTATGTTGTTAGAGATGAATCCCCATAGTTTTTGTAATTCATCTCTTTGTCTTTTCCATTCTACAAAGAACCTTTTAGAGGTTTCAGCAAGCTTCTCTGGTTGGACTCTAAAAATACTACAGGCATCATAAAGATGTTTGTCATTTAGGATCATGTATTTAATTGCAGGTTCTCCGGCCACAAATTCGAGTCTTATGACACCATCGTGGATTTTCTTTGAGCCTAAAATTTTTATAGGCCCAACAAGTATTGTTTGCGGTAGATGTGTCCCTCCACAAGCTTCTACATCCCACCCCTCTATATTAATTATTCGGAGAGTTGCTGAAGGAACTGCTCCTCCTTGATATATCCTAACGCCGAATTTGCGTTCTGCATCGGTTCTACTCATAAATTGTATATGTATCGGTCTGTTCTCCAAAACAATGGCATTCGCTAGCTCTTCTATCTTTTTTAACTCATCGAAACTTAAATTCTTATAGTGAGAGATGTCTAGATGTGCTTTTTCTGGTTTTTTCTCAGCTCCCATCTGCCATACATGTGGTCCCAAGACTCTTTGGGCCGCGCCATTGATTATATGTGTAGCGGTGTGATGACGCATAAGAGCTAATCTTCTATTCCAATCTAATATTCCTTTTATTTTCCCAGATGTTCTGCTAGGTTTTTTGTCTAGTTCATGTACGATGACATCGCCTACCTTAAACACATTAGTAACTCTGTACTTCTCGCCATCGATAATAATGATGCCAGTATCACTTTCCTGACCCCCTCCTCTCGGATAGAATGCTGTTCTATCTAGTACTAAGAAGGTTTCTCTTGAGAATACGATATTAGCTTCAAATTCTCTCAGGAATGGATCCTCATAGTAAAGTTTCCTTGTGGGTGGTAATTTATCTAATTCCTTTTCTAAACTACCAGAGATTTGAGGCTTTGTTGGTTCCTCTCTAACTTCTTCTTCAGATTTTTTTCCTGAGTCGGGAGTTCTGATACTTTCGTAGAAATTTGGGCTAATTTTTACTTCGATACCAAGATTTAGTTTTTTGGATAAGTAATCTACTTCTTCGGGTGGTATTCCGTAATTCAAATATAGATCGCGAAGTATTGTATCATCGACAACTTTTATTCTTCTTTTCTTAATAATCTTCTTTAATTCGCGGATAGCTTTCTCTATAGTTTCCATGAATCGGTCTTTTTCGAGGTGCCATATTTCAATAGCAACATTCCTGGTTCCCTCTAGTCTATAAAATGTTTTAGAGAAGTATTCTATTGTTCGTGCAATTAGTTCTTCCCATGGAATCTCTAAATTATATTTTTCGGCCAGTGATATTGCGCGTCTTAGAATTGCACGTAGGTTGGCCGCACCCCCAATATTTGCTGGTATTCCGCCATCGGGAATAGCCATTACTATAGTTTTGACATGGTCAAGGATAGCATACATAGCCTCCAAAGGACCAAAGATTTTATCGAAGTCCTCCATAGCGATACCAAGTTTTCTCGCAAGCATGTTCCTAGTTGTGTTAAATAGTTTCTCGGTTTCTGTTCTAACTGCCCCAACGTATCGACCGTAGGAAAGTAATAGAGATTTTTCTATTGAGATTCCCAATTGGTTTTTCAACCATGTGTATAGAGGACCAAATGTTGCCTCATATATTGTTGGGGTTCCTTGCATTAACCAAGCTATTCTTTCTAATCCCCATCCAACGTCCAATACTTTTATTGGTATAGGCTCTAGAGAACCGTTAACAATCCTATATTTCATGAATACTCCATTGACTATTTCTAAGCCGTACGCAAAGGTTTCTATTGATGGACCTGCGTTTCCTCCTCCTTGCCACCAATCCTCTTTATATGTAAGTTTCTCAGGAGGGATTCCTAAGATCTTTGTTACAAATTCAAAATTTAGTTCTAAATATCTCTCTTTCCAATAGCCTCCTCTCCATTTTTTGCTATTGAATGCATGCTGCCCCCCCATCGTAAATGAACTTAGGTGTCTTCCAGTTCGACCGATTCGATCTATGTCTGAGAATTCGCCGCCGAAGCGAATACATGGTTGAGCGACAACAAGAGGATTTGCGGGGGGGTCTACGAGTCCATTTGTAACCCACGGCTGGAAAATAGCTATACTTGCGATTGTGAAGTAGATATCTTCTCTCCAACGAGCCACGACAGGATAATAATCAAGGACATCATGTCCACGTTTTCTAAAAAACTCGGTCCACCTAGATATTGTTTTATGCAGGTCCCACTGTTCAAAGGGTTCAAGCCTTCTTATGAATCTATATTCATGTTCGCACTCCACATCACCACAAGTCTCTCTCTCGGTGTCAAGAGTCCAGAAGAAGCTACCACATACGGAGCATTGTTTCCTAACAAATCCCCTCTGTCTGAAGAATTCGGTTTCATACTCCTTCGGATCTCTATACATGCTTATCGCTCCTTATGAATTAATAATTACCTCCATGGATAAGATTAAGATGTTGCAAAATAAGATATTACCTCATTGAGTATTGTTATAAGCTTAGCTTCTTAGAGTTCATAGCAGTAAATAGTCTTCAATCTCGCTAAGCACGAGGTCCTCAAGTTTCTTACGATCTTCCTCATAGATCTCACTAAAAGGAATTCTGCTTCCAACATGCTCCGGATTCCCTCTCAAAACTTTTCCGTCTTTTCCTCGCAGGAAAATCCCTTCACTCCAGAAATTATCAACTTTTATTGGTGGGGTATGCGCAAAACCCACTATATCCCCACGATTGAGGTCATAATTAGACGCTACTTCATAGATGCACTCTAAATCGGTACACTTGTATACATAGTTTTCCTTAGAGCCACGCAATGGTGATTTATCGAGTATTCTTACAAAGAGAATATTGAGAGCTCCTAGAAGGGAACCATCCTCAGTTTTTTTGATTCGTGACCCAAGACTTCTCAGATTTAGAAGAACAAATCTCAATAACTTTGCGGTATAATTATCGCGTGTCTTAGCAATTTGGTACCACTTAGTCCCCATAGCTGATATATAGCTGGAGAGCATATCATTATACGCCCTAAATAGCCCAGAAAATAGAAGTTCATGTTTACTCATGCGAGATTCGCGAATCTTATTCAATGTTGAAGTTAATCGTTCTAATATTTGTATAGCTTCGTCCTTTTTTATCCCTGGAACTTTTCCCATTTTTGTTAATTCATCAAGTTTTTCTAACATTGAGAGCGCCATTAGTATACGTGCATCGGTCTCAGTATCAAACTTTTTGCGTGGCATGATATCTCCCCCCAAGGAACTTAATGCTTAATAAAATATGAAATAGAATTCAAAGTTAAATTGAGGAAGGAAATCTCTTTTTGACTATATCCTTAAGTGTTTTAAATAGCAAACATAAAAATGAATACGATTGGAGGGTATCTAGATGGAGGAAGCCTATGAAATAGCAGAATACTTCAAAAAAATTCTAAAGTCAGAACTAGGAATAAATGTTGACGAAAAAACAGAAACTGAAGAGATTCCACCTACGACTGATGCTATAATGGGCAATGAAGCTTCGGCAAAGACGACGGGTATTATAGAAACTTTTCCCTCCGTTAGTGAGAAAGGCGAAGCAATAGAGGTAACACCAAAGGAAATAGCAATCCCATCTGAGGATAAAGAAGCTTTAGTAAAATTGAGTAGGTTCTTGGAGGAACTAAAATCCATGTTGATAGAAAGAATTGAAGCTCTCGAGAAAAGAGTTAGTGAGCTAGAAGAATCATTTCGAAGGATATTAGTAAGTAAGATCAAAGTTCACCCTAGAACTGAAGTAGGCACTCAGGCTGAGGAATTACAGAGGACCTTTTCACTAACAAGCATAAGCATTGATAATATAGACCTGCTAATTCATGAAGCGCGAGAACTGCTTGCCCAAAAAGAGGACTCCCTCCAGCGTCTCATAAAACTTGAGGCTGTTGAATGGCAACTTTTAAAGGCTTCTGAAGGCGACGAATCAGTAAAAAGTAAAATATCTTTAGATCTTATCAGGGCTCTTAGGTTAGAAATAAACAGATTAAGAAAAATTTTGCTAGATTAGATATTGCTATTAAAGAATACTCATATTTTTTGCATCTTAGACAGTAGTTCAAATGCTTTCTCTTTCTGTTCCCAGTCAGCTATAAAATACACTAATTTATTTCTGAAAGGATCCCCATAGATAATAAGTGCTCCTTCTGGTGCCAGTACTGTGGCTGGAAATCCAAGAAGATCCTCTTCACCGTAAACACTTATTATAGAGGGTTTAGTCTGTACATAGGCTAATAAAACAACGAACCATGTCTGTGTTGATATTGTCCCTGGTGAATTTAAGACAGGAATGATCGGTGGTGCGTCAATTATATTTCTTCTTTCGTCGATATTATAAAAAATAGTATAGTTGAGATCTCTTCGCTGAATTTTAAAGTCTATAATGGCCACGGATATGGGGTAATCAAATTTAGATAGATTATTAAAAGCAGCATCCCCGATCACTACTATACCTTTCTTCTTGAAAGAATCGGGATCGGGAAGGTCTTTAGGAGAGCTCACAGCTGTGCCTTTAGGCTTACGTATATCATCAATAATATCTTTTGTAACTCTTAGCTTTGGGGGTCTTGGGGGTGGAAAATAATCATTAAGTCGATATCTTGTAGATGAAATCACCTTTCCATAGGGATCCCTTAGAAGGGGTATTCTAAGAATTGTCAATATTCCTAAGTCATGCTTCTTACGTAGTTCATTAAGCTTAAATGTTCTGGCAAGAACAGCAGGGTCCTCAGATACGGCAATGGAGTCGAGTTTATCAGCAAATTGTGATGTAAGTGCTGGAGAATACGGATCCTCAAGTATGCATATATGTACTTTGTTAGATTGATCTAGCTCGGCTACAAAATTTCTGATATGTTCTTCCCTTATCTTGTAAGGCTCTATGATGCTCCCAGCAATTTTTCTTAGCTTTCTAACATAGGTGTCTGATGTAACACATATAAGAATATTTTCAGAGAAAATCAAAGCAGTATTAATTAGCGTTTTGTGACCGATATGCATACGGTCGAAAGTCCCTCCCACCACACAAAATTTAAGGCGTTTTGTTCTAACGAATATCTTATTGGGTCTTGGAAGGGTTTTAACAAACTTTTGGAGTTTTGGTAAATTCCACAATGCCGATCCCAGGCAAAAAAGTTTAAACTACAAAATATAGTTGAAGTTTCGTTGTAGTTGATTATAATATATATACTGGCGTTACTCAAAGCTCGAGGGATATGCCATATCTGTTCCTTGCGGCTACTCCTCGCTTAAACTCTAGCATCTCCTTAGAACCTATTACTGCACGTCCTATAGCGATTAGCTTCTTTTCCTCATTAAGTACAAGAATTTCATCTGAAGCTCGAATTTGTGGATCCGCCTCAATCACGAACTTTGAAAATATGCTTTTTCCCTCTCTGACGAATGGCTCAGCTTCCTCTCGTAAAATAATGCTATACTGTAGTTTATCTCGAAATATCTTCCATAGTCTATATGCTAGGAGAGGCTGAGGAACTAACTTAAAGTTCTCAGCAACTATGGAGGCAAGAAGCCAGATTCTTCCCCGGTTGACATATAGCTCCGTGAACGGATCTTGAGGTATTTTTTCTCCCCTTTTTAGCTTATCCTTGACGATATCTTCTAGCTCCCACAATATGATCTTTTCCTCATCCTTTGTTATGTCGGCAGCATAAATTTTTCTCAGCATTCCAGTGGTTCGCGAATGTTCAAACTTGACTTTTCCTACAGCATCTTCTGCTCCTGGGCCGAATTGAAACCTAAGCATAGCTTTTGTTGTGAATAGTCTTACATCATCGATATTTAGAACTCCTATGTCTTGACCAGTGTAGACTTCTCCGAATCCAAAATGCTCTCTGAGACGCAGAGCGGCTTCTTTTTTCTCATCGAAGAAATATACTTCCTTAAATTTGGTTAGAAGATGTGTCTCAATGATTTCCTTAGTCCAACGAAGTATATCCTCGGGAATTTTTGAGCGATAGGACATATGCTGAAATAAAGGATACATATTTCTGATCTCTCGTGGGATGAACCCAAAGATATCATCAAGAATGAATACTTGAGCACCTAAATACGCAGGTAACTTACTAATTCCTCTCGGCGTGGAGATTATCAGTTTGTCACTCCAAATAAATAGGCGATTGATTATACGCTTCTTATACCTAATTACCACTGGTAGATTTATCTCCTCTGGCCTAGTTATTAGTACACCTCTTCTCTTGAATGTTGGCTCGTATGTCTCAAAGAACTCAAAAATCTCCTTCTTTCCACTGAGTAACAGAGAATATGAGCGAGCCAGCTCGGGATGAGAAGATGCTCTCTGAGCAACAAGTTCCCATAATGTTCCCTCCCATATCGCTTGTTTTATTCTTCGTATTTCCATGTTTATGACATACAGATTATGCATTGCTAGATAATGTTGTCTTTCATGAATTGTCATTTCCATAAGTTCCCGTGGTGTATACTTGGAACAGATAGGGCAACTACATGGAAAGTATTCCATATACTTTATGTTATATGTACCATGAACTGTTAGGTAGCGCCCATCCTTGGCTGCTAATGCATATAGAGCGCTATCGAAAGTGTCAAATCCTAGCAGAACAAAGAAGCTAAAAACCATAGGGTGTCCAACTCCAAATAGGTGTATTGGGTAATTTGATGGGAAATTACGCTTAACAAACAATGCCGATCTGATCAGCTGGTAGATCTGGTATTCCTCCATGTATGGAACTAAGCTTCCTAGTGCATACATCTTAAATGGATACCTAAGCATGTTCCTTATCGAATATTCTAGTAGAGATTCTATAGGGTTTCCATGTAGAGGTCCAACCCATATAACTTCGTTCTCCTCGGTAATAAAGCCCTCTTCATGGGCCTCTCGCGCTCTTCTTATAGTCTCATCAATAGCTCTTTTTCTTTCTTCTATGCTTCCACGATAGAGTGGTACATCAAGAATAACACCTATATCCACTCCTATATCATTCTGAAACTTTACTATCTCAACATTGGAAACCTCGACATCGCCATACACTGAGAGCTGATAGGCCCCTGAGTCAGTCATTATTGGTCCTTGCCAATCACCGAAAAGTCCATGGATTCCTCGCTCAAGTGCTAATTCATGGAGTTTTTCATCCCGCCATATTGTATAGGCGTTCGTTATAAATGCGTTGTATCCAAGCGACTTGAGATCTGCAGGCGAGACAACCGGGACATGGATATTTATAACTGGGAAAAAATAAGGTGTTTCTATGACACCGTGTTTTGTGAATATTTTCCCTATTCTTCCTGCACCATCCTTTTCAACAACCTCAAATACGCCCTTCAACCCAATCACTGATGGAAACCTTGTCGTGCTAGTTCGCCTCGAATCTTAAAAGGATTCAATAGATATAAAAATGTGTTCTAGAATTATTTAGTGACAGCAAATGAGAGTGGAATTAATAATTTTTGCTGTGACGCTTATCTTGTCTCTACTAATACTAGTGCTTATAATCCTCAAAATACTTCCCTTAGGCTTTTTCTTTGTTGTTTTTCTTCCGTTAGTATCAATGTCATCATCTCCTAAAAAGAGCTACAAGAGTGAAGCAAACTTATACTCTGGAAGAACATTATTCTGTCCAAACTGTGGCTTTGTGCTTAGGGGATATGAAAACTTTTGTCCAAGATGTGGATATAGGTTGAAGTAAGCTAGGTACGAATCGATGAAGAATTATGACAATACTATTATGCGATTTATGGAGAGAATTAGGAATCTACTAAGAAACGAAAAGATAGAGCCTAGGGTGTATCAGTACTGGATTCTCAATGCTATTCTTAAAGCTAAATTAGAGAAAAAGAATGTGATTGTTGAATTAGATGCGGGTATGGGTAAGCGAATAATAACATATTTAATTGCACGTGCTTTTAATAAAGAGAGAATACTCGTAGTAAGTCCGAGTAGAGCCTCCATTTGGGATATGGCCCTAAAATTCCAGGAACTTTCTGGTTCTGATGGATGGTTTGGTATTATAATTGGTGGGCAACCGAAATGGTTGAAAAAGAAGGTTTTAAGAGAAAAGAGAGTAATTCTAGCTACACCGATCTCCTTGGCGAGATTACTAGAACATTGCGGAGAGACCCCAAACTTTGACATAATAGTTATTAATGAGGTTGATAAAGCTGTCAGAAGAGTGTTAAGGAGATCGCATACAGTATCAGATAGGGAAGAACATGGTGTTTCGCGCTTTGAGAATTTAATTGGAGATTCGAGGGGGCATATAAGGGAAGGACAGGGAATGCTGACCTATCCATGGAATATGCTGAAGAGACTTTTACCAAAGGATGCATGCTGGGTGGGGATGAGTGGGACGCTCCGAGACGAACATTATGTGATAGATTATGAAAGAAAAGTTATTATGCAGAGAGAACTTAACACCATAGCCAGCGAATTATTTCCAGAGAAAGAACTAGTAATAATAACTATGGAAACACTTCTTGAAAGAACGGATCTAGGTGAATACATAACAAGAAACCTAACAGTAATTCAGCCAGTACCCGTGCAGGATGCTAATATTGAAATAATATCAAATGCTATTTCGGCAGAAATCGAGAAAGTTCTGGATAGGATACGAGAATATAACAACAAATTATACCCTGACGAACAAACGCCATTTGAAACAAAAGAGAAAATAATGAAGACAATATCGATTCTCCCAGATACGAATCCTCTAAAAATCAAATTCCTAAGACTTGCACTTGTACGAAGATTTCTTTTTGCAGGGGTACCTGCAACATATATTCGATTTCTAAGCAAACCCATGTTTAGGAAGCTCCTTAGGGAATTTAAAAATGTAGAACTAGAAGATGTTGTACCAGAGAGCTCGACTAAGATACTACAGATCGTAGAGATAACAAAGAGTTGGCTACACAGAGGAAAAAATGTTATAATCTTGACATCATTCGTTCGAACAGCGTCCGAAATAGCTAGGAACTTAAGGGAGAGTGGTGTTAGTAGAGTTTTACTTTTAACTGGAAGAGTAGCGAATAAGAAACGAGTAATCGAGGAATTCAAGAAATCCACTTCGTCCGTTCTTATACTTACACCCGTAGCGGAGAGAGATCTCGATTTTCCAGAAGCAAATTTAGTTATAGTTCACGATGTCATATCTACAGTTAAAAGTATGTATCAACGTATTAAACGTGCAAGACGAAGCTTAGTTTTGATTTTATACTACAAAAATACATATGAGGAGAAGAAAGTCAAAGTATTGTTGGCAAGGATCGCCCGTAGATATCCCTGGAGTATAAGAATTCGAAGTGAGAAGTAATGGTAAGGTATATTCTAGGGATTGAATCAACGGCTCATACATTCGGAATAGGCTTAGTATCCTCGGATGGAAGCGAAGTCCTTGATTTCTCACATACATATACCCCGAAGATAGGGGGTATACATCCAAGAGAGGCAGCGGAGCATCATACAAAAATCGCGCCTATACTACTTCGTAGGGTAATAGAATATATTACTAACAGACGTGGAAAAATTGTGGCTGTTGGGTTTGCGCGAGGCCCTGGACTTGGCCCCTGTCTTCGTGTAGGAGCGACACTCGCTAGAGCTCTTGCAATGAGGTTTTTAGTTCCACTATACGGTGTGCATCATGCAATAGCTCATATAGAGATAGCCAAAAAACTAACTGGGTTGTGTAATCCTCTTACGATTTTAGTGTCAGGTGGGCATACAGTCATAGCATCAAAAGAAGGGAATAGATACCGTATATGGGGGGAGACATTAGACATATCGCTTGGAAACCTCATAGATATGTTTATGAGAGCGGCGGGATACCCTTCACCGGCGGGGCCATTATGCGAAAAACTTGCTAGAGAGACACAGGAATACATTGAGATACCCTATGTTGTCAAGGGAACAGATCTATCATTTTCTGGAATACTTTCGGTATTAAAGGAGAAACTGAAACAGGGCATTGATATAAAAATCCTCTGCAGAAGTCTCCAGGAGACGGCCTTTGCCATGTTATGTGAGGTTGTGGAGCGAGCCCTTGCACATTCTGAAAAGAAAGAAATTTTACTTTGCGGTGGCGTTGCTAACAATAAGCGTCTTCAGGAAATGTTAAAAATTGTAGCTGAGGAATATGGGGCAAGATTTGCAGTTCCAAATAAATGGAATGGAGATAATGGCGCGATGATAGCGTACACAACGCTTCTATATTACACAAATAATGCAAAGCCCTTAAAAATAGAGGAAAGTTATGTTCTCCCACTTTGGCGTCTCGACCAAGTAATATTGCCATATTAAGCATATCAAGATGGGTTATTAGATGTAGAAGTCTGATGAGAATTTACTTCTCGACATAATTTAATAATTTGAATTGGTAGATAGACTCTGATTTAGGATGTTGTGTTTGAAAGAGGTGTTACTGAAGTGCCGAAGGAAATACTAAACATAGATGAGATAGATGGGATACTCAGACGTACGATAGAAATCAGGATTAAGCGTCATGAAAAGCTGGTTAAAGTCAAATTTAGGACTAGGAGATATCTTTACACAATAAAACTATCGCCAGAAGAATTTGAGGAGATATATCCCCGGCTAAGAGAACTGGGGATCAAAATAGTTGAGTTTTAGCTTTGTTTTAGTCGACTTAGAAGCTGAGTAATATGAACAATAATGACTATGTGATAAGGAACATAAAACTTGCCGATCAAGGGCATAGAAGGATCCTATGGGCACAGAGTTTCATGCCTACACTAAAGCTAATTGCTGAAGAATTTGAGAAATCTAAGGCTCTTAAAGGACTAAAAATTGGGACTTGTCTCCACGTAACTAAAGAAACAGCAAATCTAATAATAGCTCTTATTCGAGCAGGAGCAGAAGTTTTTTTAGCGGGATCGAACCCTCTTTCAACCCAAGATGATGTAGCTGCGGCTTTGGTAAAATATTATGGAGCAAAAGTTTTTGCCTGGCGAGGGGAAACCGACGAAGAATACAAAGAGATGATCAGAAGAGTCATTGAGCATTCGCCAGATATAATTATAGATGATGGTGGTGATTTGATAGTTATGCTCCATGAGGAATACCCAGAAATTGCCCAAAATGTGTTAGGAGGTTCAGAAGAAACTACGACCGGGGTAGTAAGGGAGAAAGCCCTTGAGAAAAAGGGTAAACTTCTCTTTCCCATAATAGCAACCAATAATGCTAAAATAAAGAGGATGGTGGATAATAAGTTTGGCACTGGTCAATCAGCTATAGATGGTATATTGAGGGCAACTTCAATTCTATTGGCTGGAAAAACTGTTGTTGTTGCAGGATACGGCTTTGTTGGAAAAGGAATAGCATGCAGGGCGCGGGGATTAGGTGCTAAGGTCATAGTAACTGAGGTCGATCCTATAAAGGCTTTGGAAGCACACTATGATGGATTCCAAGTAGTGCCGATGGATAAAGCCGCCGCTGTTGGGGATATATTCATAACAGCAACAGGAAACATAGATGTTATACGAAAGGAGCATATCCTGAAGATGAAGAATGGTGCGATACTATGTAATGCAGGCCATTTCAACGTGGAAATAAACTTGGGGGATCTTGAGGAGCTATCTGTGAAAAAGGAGAAAATAAATTATTGTGTAGAGAAGTATCACTTGAGAAATGGGCGGCATGTTTACCTATTAGGGGCTGGTAGACTTGTAAATCTTGTATGTGCAGAGGGACATCCAAGCGAAGTAATGAATATTTCCTTCTCATTACAAGCTCTAGTGGCGAAATACATCGCAGAGAACCATATGGAACTCGAGAAAAGAGTATATGACGTGCCCATAGAAGTAGAGAAGAGCGTTGCAAAATACACACTAAAAGCTTTAGGGATAAGGATCGATGAGCTTACTCCTCGACAGCGGGAATACTTAGAGAGTTGGAAATAGAGTATTTTTTAAGTCAAAAATAACCCTAAAGGATTTAGGTGATGAAGGGGGTGTAAAACTATGTCATACGTAGATTGGCAAGCCCCAGAGCCTCTAATGCAAGAGGCTGTAGAATTTGTGAGAAAAGTGAGGGAAGCAGGAGGATTCGTTAGGAAAGGCGTAAATGAAGTGACAAAGGCTGTGGAAAGAGAGCAAGCTAAATTAGTGCTAATAGCTATGGATGTTAATCCCCCAGAGATAGTGATGCATCTCCCGCCGCTATGCAAGGAGAAGAATATACCCTATATCTTTGTAAAATCTAAGGAGGAACTAGGTAAAGCGGCGGGGATCAAGAGGCCCGCGAGTAGCGTTGCGATTGTCGACCCAGGAAAATTAGCGAGAGAACTTGATGCTCTGATACGAAAAATAAATGAAGCTAAACTAGGAAAATCATAGGTGCTAATATATGTCTTCAATTGAAGAACAAAAAAGAATAGCGGAAGCTGAAGCGTTACTTGAGAGCTATAGTCCCGAGGAACTAGAGGAAATAGTAAAAACCATAGGAATGCCATGTATAGTGGAATGGATAGATCCAGAACGCTATGGACGGGCAGGTGAGATTATAAGAGTAAGATGCAGAATAATGGCGGGAAGGGATAAAGGACGGATAATAAAAAGAAACATAAAGGGTCCCGTAAGAGTCGGAGACATTTTAATGTTGCGAGAATGGGAACGTGAAGTTCCAAAGATAAAGGCTAGGTCGCGTTAAAGTCTAAATGTATAACACGCCAAATAATGGTGGCTAACATGGTTAAATGTAGCTTTTGTGGCAAAGAAATAACGAACCCAGCTACCAAATTTATTTATGTCACTAAGACAGGTCGTATTCTGAATTTTTGTTCTGGAAAATGTCGAAAAAATTTTATGTTAGGACGCGATCCACGTAAAGTAAGATGGACAATTCATAGAAAAGGCAAAAAAAGGACTTGAGACTCTACTATGGGAATCTGAAAATCCCAGTCACGCATTGAAGCAACTTTCTTTTGAGATAGCTCTTATTCTTATTTTAGAATAGCAATTTAGTACTATTTGTTCCTAATTGGCTTCTCTTTCTCTATAAAGTCTTCTAATCGCAGGATCTGTGTCTCTGAGTTCCATAAGTTTTCGCATTGTACTTTCATTGGGGTCTAAATGGAGTTCTAAGTACACACCTGTTCTTCCTAATTGGTCTCTTCTAAGCAACATATGTTTTCTCTCATTAACTATAGAGATTCTTACACCTAATATTCTCGAAACTTCATGTTCTCTACCAATAATAGAAAATTCCATATGCCCACGCTCCGTCGGTAGTATTAGGCATAAATTCTTGTTCACTCCAGGCACCCTATTGCGTGGATTCTCTGCTTCTGGAAGTTCGATTTTGCCACCAAACTTATAGAACTCATATTCATCATAGCTGAGTGGTACTGCCGGCACAACGACTGTAAGTTCTGGATCGATATGAAAGTATACTTTAATGGCAGTACGGGGTGTAGCCATAATAATCGTTTTTTCCTCTAAACCAAAGTTGCTTAGGAGCAATAATTCGATGTATGGTAGTGCCTTAGAGTCTAAAACTATAATCTCTATATCGGATTTCTTATGGATATCTCCCCGTGCTACACTACCAAAGATAAATGGTTTGAAACCATATCGGGACAAAAATTTGAGAATGTAAACGCCTTTTCGTCGTTTTGCTGCGAGTACCCTCCAGTGCTCATCACTATATGTAACTTCTCGCTCAATGTTCCGTGCTATGCGAGTTCTAGGCAACCAAGAATTCACCCTGGATAAATTCAGACGGGCTACAGTTCCTCATCGGATTCCTCAGAAACGCCTAGAGTCATCATTATCACAACTGTAAATGTTATCATGATATTTTTTGTATTTAAAAACCTCTCTAAGAATCTAGTCAAAAATGGTTTCTTATGATGAAAGAAGTGCGCGTCGTAAAGCTGCTGGAGTTCAATATACCTGGTGTATTGGTAGGAAAGGAGGTTATAGATAAAAATTCTGCACGGGTAGGCGTATGTATGGGTATTCTTCTTGACTTAAAAACAAAGGTTTTTTACCTCTTAGTAGGGGGCAAAGACTATATGCTTAAAGTGCCAGTAGATGCCATAGCTGATATAAACGACAAGTTTATTAGGATAGATATAAACGTCGCCTACGAAGGGGCTAGTTCGAAGGATGTAGATAGAATCATAAAACTATTGCAGCTCGAAGTTTTGCTTCTTAGCCGAATATTCTCACTAAGTACGAACAAAAGATTTGGAAAAATATCTTTGTCAGAGCCCATAGATATAGCACGTCTCTTCAATTTAATCTAATGACTCCCAAGAGGGTTTTTGATTTCATATTTAAAACTAACCAGAAACAGTTTAACTCCTTCTTCTGAAGAGTAGGGCTTATCTTTCTAGGTACCATATTAAGTTTCCTCTTATTATATCCATAATTGCTACCTTCACACACCAGCAATATAATCGCAGTCATGGCGCATTATTTTTCTTCTTCTCACTAGAACCTTTATGACCGATGTGAAAATCCTTAAGCCAACTGTCCTCTCTTATCATCGTTACCTCCAGGGGTGTTAAAATGAGCTCTAAGGGTGTTTGTTTGTAGATTTTTTTGATAGTATAGTCCTTAAAACCTAGCATCATTAAACATTCTCTCAGCAATCTTGGGCTTGACATTTCAAATATCGATGTTGCCCTAGAACTTATTATGAGTCGAAAATCCTTTCTATTAATTAGTTTGTTATGGCGTCTAAATAATCTGATATAGTTTGCCCTAATGCGTGGACTTGCAAATATGAAACCTTTAAATCTAAGTTCAACAAATTTATGGTATTGCTCGAGTAGATGGAGAATTCTTAGATCGAGTATCTGTAGAAAGGTCTCTAAATCTACGCTTATAACCGAGATGCCGTAGGTTCTGATTCCTCGAATGAACTCTTCACGATTCTTAGCATTCATAAATATAATCTTACGACCAATAACACTACTCACTATGTTCTTAACATGCGAATTTGGTTTGATTGTGATTATTGGAATCAGTTTGGGATAAGCACTTCTGTCTGCTTGTAACGTGTCTTCTATATACTCTCCCAGTTCTGAGGTTTCCACTAACATATATCTGAAACCCATGTGTTTTCCTAGAACAAGCATTCTCTTCAAATCATCTATGCTTCTTGGATTAATTACGTCTGCTAGCATTTTTATAAGCTCTTTTAATCCTTTATGTATATTGTCAAAATATCCCCATCCCGAAGCTCGTAATCAAGTCCAACAATTTTTCGTTTGATATTTGAACTTTCTCGTTCGACAACAGCGTATTTGAACTTCTTAACGAAGCTACTATGTATTTTCTCACAAGCATCTCTTACTGTGGCAGGTCTCTTAAGTACTAGTGCGCGATCCCAGACAATTTTCCCTCCTTTTTTCGTCCATACACGTAGTAGGTTAAGTTGTTCGAATATTGTTCGTCCGAGGAGATGTGAACAGCGATCACAATATATGCTGAATGGTATTATGGGGATATCTCTATTCACCTCTGAGATTCTTCTTTTAACAGTATCAATAATTGCTTTTCTGTCGTCAATTAGGTCGAGCTTATTTAGAATAACAACTCCTTTTTTGAAGGCAAGTCTGGGATTCAGAGCAAGATAAACATCAAACTCAGATACATTATCCATAAACTCTATTACACAACTAGTTATACGATAACTCGCTAAAATTTCTTTAAGCTCTTCTATGGTAAACGGCGAATATTCTACTCCCATGATTGTGATGCCGCCACGGGTAAGTTTTTTCACTCTAATTGGCGGTCGAGGTCTAAGAACAATATTAGCATCTTGCATTGCGGAGAGAAGTACAGATAATTGCCATTCGATATCCTGTGTGGCGTCAATAACCAATCCTATCAAGTCGGAGTTATATGCTATGCCCATTATTGCTCTTCCATTAGGCGTTTTGTCTATGTCTTTGCTCAATATTGGTGGTGTGTCAACGATTTGGAATTCGCAGCCTTCCCACTTGAAGATTCCGTCCCTAGGGTACTGAGTTGGCTTATTCACAACATATTTGGACCCAGTAAGTTTGTTCGTTATACTTGTTTTCCCAACATAGGGGGTGCCAAGTAGAACTATTTGTCCATCTCCTTTCTTAGGGATTGAGAATAAAGAGCTAACTTTGCTCCTTCTAGCTTCGGTCTCTTTTGTTAGCTGGGCGCGTAGCTTTGCGAGTTTAATCTTCAGATCCTTCAGTAATTTTTCCGTTCCTTTATGCTTAGGTATGCATGCAATAAGCTCTTCTAGCGCACTTATTTTCTCCTTAGTTGTTTTTGCTTCTTCATATTTTTCCCAGTATGGTGCACAACGCGGGGGAACGTTGGTAACCATATAACATCACTAGGGCCTCTCCGCATTTTTGCAGATGTGCTATGAACAAAAGAATAATATGAAGACTTTGTAGGCTAATAGTATTTTCATCTTATTACATACCTCAAATATCATGACAATTAAAATTGCTTTTCAATTTATGTAACTCGAGATTAGTCTTCCAAAGAGAATTCGGTGAAAAATATGCACAGATTTATAAGATTGGGAGTTACTGGAACGTTAATCATAATACTTCTCATAATCCCAATAATGGGGGTTTTAACAATAACGACTCCGCCTAGAATCTCAGTAGATATAAAAAAATCTTCTGTGACTCCCTATTATGCACCAACAACAATATTGCCTCAAAATCAGACAGAGATCTGGATTAACAGAACCGTGAAAATCTCCGAGTTTCTCTTCATCAAAGTTGTTGACGAAATAAATATTACAAATACGAAGGATAGGCCCTTTAGCGCAATAATGATATATTATCCAGTAAAATTCTGGGAGAAAATAAGACAGATAAGAATATTGGGTGCTTATAGGAACGATAGCTTTAAGCCCTTGAACTTTATGATTTACTACAGATCCGCAGAATATGTTGGTCTGCTTATAAAGTTTTACACATTGCTCGACAAGTATGTTTCTATACTCAAAAATACCTTCAGAATTAAAATATTGTTTGAGTTGAGGGAGGGTCTTTTCGAGATAAAACCATTTAAAGATAGGATGGGCCTCTATCTAAACATGACACCATGTCCCTTTCTACCATACTCAATAAAGAGTTTGGTAGTAAACTTTATCTCACCAGAGGATGTTAATCTTGAATTTGAATTTGTTAAGCCAGAATCTGGAAAAACACTCTTTGGAGGCCGTAATTTTAAATATTCAAAAGAGAATCTCCCACCTATGGATTTATCATTAGACCTCGATTCCCAGCTAGAACGGTACGGCTTCGATAGTGAAATAAAAGCAGTATGGTCTACCGAGCAAGGACTACCCATCGTACGCTATGCTGAACGCTCAATAACGATAACAAAATCATATACTGTATTAGTGGAGGATCATCTAGTTGTTTCCCTATACTCTTTTGAAGAACCAGCTGAAAACCCAGAGCAATCAAGATGGAAACTTTCAAGCATAAGAGTAGGACTCGCTGCGAACATATCCGATGTAATTGAGGTTAGGGATGATATAGGAAAACTAGACTTCGATAAGACCGTGGATGAAGATCTGCCTCGCGATATCTATACTGTACGGGTAAACTTTAAATCACCTATAATAGCTGGTGAGAATAGGAACGTTTATATAAAGTATGTGATAAGATTCAACAAAAAGTTTATAAGGAATGGGAAGTTCAATATTACTTTGCCTCTTTTGCCTCTTGTTAATACAACGATATACACAGCAAAACTAAGCGTAAAAACTTATGTTCCTACAAATATAATTCTACCTATGAATTGCGAAGCCAAATATTATGAGAGAGGACGAGAAAAATTCTTTATAGCACAATTCAGCCAAGCTGTTTTGGCATATGGTAGTATCAGCCCAAGAGATATAGGCTGGTTAGTATTGGTCTTCGAATATGATTTAGGGACTCTTCTAAGTTCGTATTTTGTACTTCTCCTATACATAGTTATACTTACTATTCTCGTAGCAGAAGTTTTGCTTGTCGCTCGATGGGCTATGTATCGGTATGTCAAACCTAAAGAGGTTAAGCGTCTTGCTAATCTAGAGAAATTCATCATAAACTATGAGACTATCATAGCGAGCGACAAAGATTTATGGGTAACAGCTTATCGTAATCTGATACTTAGAAGGCCCACAGCAGCATTTATTGATGATTTCACTAAGAGACAGTCAAAACTTAATGAAAAAATAAACATCGTTGTTGCATCAATCAAAAGACTTAGAGAGATCGCTGAAATATATGATTACCTAACTGAACTAGGAAAAGTGGAAGAGCGAATCCGCCTATTCAAGCAGAGGATAATAGAAGTAGCGGGGCACTATATAAGAGGCAATTTCACAGATGAGGTTTATGAGGCAAGAATCGAAGCTCTTCTCTTAAATCTTAAAGATGAACTCAACAAGAGAGAGCGCATACTGAATACTATTCGTGACTTCTATATCTCTAGAATCTCATAACTTTCATTTTTGCTAATAGTTATGGGCTTCCTGCATTACTCATGTCATTATCTTAACAAAAATATGTTATGTTGTTGTGAAAATATAACAATATTGTCTTATTTGTTATTGGGATATAGAATGTTAGGAAAAGATACAGAACTCCCAGAGATTATTGAACGTGTGAGGATATTCGATAAAATCAAAAGTTTCTTCGACAAACTATTCAGAAGTGCCGATCGCGAGGTAGTAATCCTAATCGATGGCCCTAATATGCTACGCAAAATAAATGGGAGAAGGCTCTCGCTAAAAGATGTCCTTAAGAAGGGAAAGAGCTATGGTAGGGTTAGAATGGCCAAAGCTGTGGTGACGTCCGATGCTCCACCTGCTCTAATCAAGGCGCTTCAAACAAGTGGTTTTGAGGTTGTTTTAGCACAAGAAAATGCTGTTTATACAACGCTGGCTGTTGAAGTGATCCGTATGATATATGAGTTCTCCCCAGACATTTTTGTTGTTGTGAGCAGAGATAGCAGATGTCTCCCAATAATACATAAAATAAAGGAGAAAGGAATAAAGGCTGTTGTGGCAGGCTATGAACAAGGTTTCTCTACAGCTCTCAAGAATGCTGCTGACGAAGTCATATATCTCGAACTAGCTAACGAAAAAGAATGATATTTTGTGTGTCGGGAGATAAAAATGAGTAAGGATTACTGGTTGTTCTCATATGGTTTGGGTCTTATAAATAACGCGCTCATAATATACGCTCTGGCTCCGTGGATGGTACTGGATACCATCCTAAGAATAGCTGTATTATTTTCGACGGCTCTATTATCGGCGCTTGGCTTTGCTTTTATTGTCACGGCAGTTGGGGAATATCTCTCAGCGAAGATCATAGTTAAATATAGATTTGAATCACTACTGGTGGCACAGATAATAGTAGTACCTGTATACCTACTGTCAGCATATATGCTAATCTCTAATCTTGCATACATGATTCCGAATGTGATAGATGTTCTCGAGCTCTATGTCCTGGCATCAGTAAGCCCTGTGCTGGCTTTATTAATACTGATTTATATTCTCAGTTCCTAAGTGTGGGGTGAGAGACATGAGCGTGAAAAACTTCAGGATTACGGCAAAATATAGTCTTCAGCGTAAGGAATTTATATTCCGTAAGGAGATACGTGCCATAGACCTACGCAGAGCAATCGAGAAGTTCTATAGCATTCTTGGTTCACAAAAAATAAAAAGATCTAGCATACGTATCATAAAAATCGAGGAGATAGAGCCGACCGAGTTCAAGAGTAGGAGGTTACAAAAAATAGCTTTAAGTAAGAACCCAGTTTTATATGTTGAGGAATAATGAGTGAACAGCAGATCGAACAGGTTCTTCGAGAAAAATATGCACGCTATCTCAACTTACAGCAGACAATACAGGCATATAGACTTCTTCATGAAACAAATAGGAAAAGACTGGAAGAACTGATAGTAACAATAGACGCATTAGAGAAAATAAAAAATAGATCCATCAAGGATTTAGAGGGGTTCATAGCTTTAGGCCCTGGTGTATTTATTTTTGTTAGAGGGACCATCGGAAAGAAGATATTGGTAAATGTTGGGGCCAATGTTGGCGTGTATATGTCTATTGACGATGCGATATCTGAGCTTAGAGAAAGAGAAAAAAATCTTCGAGGCTCATTAGAAAAGATAGCTAAAACTATAGACGATCTAATTAAAGTCGCGGTAGAATTAGAAAGGGAGATAGTAAGTCTACAAAACTATTTGAGAGAGAAGAAAAAGACAATGTAGATCATTAAGGACTTATTGAGCTAATCGTACTATGGTTCTATATTTTTTGGCATCTGGCATACTCATTAATATTTCCTCAACTTTCTCTGTAAACTCCATAATCCGATTCCGTATGGCAGACTTCTCAAAGCCCTCTACCCAGACTGTATATCTCGGACCACTCTCATACTTAACAGTGATGTCTTGGAAATCTTTTATTGCTTTCAACAATGCGTTTTTGATCCGAATAATGCCATCTGGGGCTAATGTTGTTATTTCGAGGGTGAATTTCATTCTTTGCTTTCTTACCAATATGTTTTCTTTAGCAACTTCATAAACAGCATCAACATATTCTTTTGGGACTCCACACTCCTCAAGGACATGCTTACCTCTAATCAAAGAATCTTCCATTCCGTCAAATGGCGTTTCATAGCACTCTATCAAGGGTGAATAAATATTTTCGACAACAAATTTCCAATCCCTATTTATCTTCTCAGCAATGAGTTTAGCTAAATGTGCGGATCTATTAAGTTTTCGCCAATAAGAAAGCTTAGCCTGAACCTCCTTTGGAGCTACACGTTTAAGTGATGCGTCAATATATATCTTTCTTCGAGTTCTAAATACTTTAGCAACAACGGTCTGATTAATCTTATAGTGCTGTCTGGTCGTTCGGACAACACCACGCCCAAGTTCTCTTAGGGGAACATATGCCGTCTTGTCATATTCGAGTAGATACAGATATAACCCGTGATCCTGTATATCAGTTATAACTCCTATAACTAACTCTCCAGGACGAGGGGCGTCACGACCATAGAGTATTTTCACGAACTCATGTATAGGTATCTCCGCTTCTGTAGACAAATAAATCACCTAATTGGGGGATTATCCTTCAGAATAAAGAATATAATGTTTAGGATAAATCCAAATTATTTGACTGGAAAAACGAGTTTATGGATACTTCCCAACGGCTACTATTTCCCGTATGTATATTCACATAAATGTGAGTAGAGTCAACCGCAATATTTCTAATCGCGTTTACCAGTTCGTTTTGGGGCAATGATACCAACTTTTTGACCTGGAGGCGCGGTACGCTTCACGGGTCTTCGTCGTCTTCCGCCTCCGTGCCTATGATCGACTGGATTCATTGCCGTTCCTCGAGTCCGTGGCCATTTCCGCGCCTTATTCATCCATTTGTAGTATGCATTTCCTGCCTTGACTAAAGGTAGTTCTTCGCGGCCCCCACCAGCGATTATTCCTATTTGGCATCGGCTTCTCGAATCAATGCTGATTGTTCGTTTGGAAGGCAATATGAGTTCAGTCACACCCTTTTTTCGGTCATGGGCTCTTACCACCGCATATGCTCCGCCTGAGCGGGCATATCTTCCCCCATCACCCAATATTTTCTCTATGTTTGAGACGTAGAATCCTTCTGGAACTTTTCCTACAGGGACTATGTTTCCTAGGTCTATTTCGGCATCCATGCCTAACTGGATTTCCTTTCCTACATAGAGTCCCTCGACGCAGGGTAGGTACACACGTTCTACTCGTTCTCCTCTCCATATTCTTATTACTGCTAGTGGTGTCGATCTCCCCGGATCATGTACTATATCCTCTACGACGCCAACTATCTTCTGCCCCTCCGCCATCGTTTCCGGCCAGTCAGGAATCTTTGCCTCCGCTATATGAATATTGGGGGGCGCCCGGTAGGGACCTGTACCTCGTCCGTAGCGCTGAGCTCTTGTTCTTTTACCCATGTCTTACACCTAGAATCATTAGTTTCTCCTCAGTAGATACCTTTGTTTGATGATATTTTTCGTTAAAATTTTAGCATTAATAAATAAGTGCCGAATATGTCATCAAGGTTTCTGTCTGCCGATCAATGCGTTGTATATGCGGGCTATCTCAATACCAGATGTTCTATTACCAACGAGTAGCGCGTTATCGTTCGCCACAGCACCGCTCCTCACAATGGGATTTCCCATGTTTATGGTACTTATTATTGTGTTTTCTTTGGGGGTTCCAAATATTTTTCTTAGTTCTTCGATCTCCTCTGAGTTGAATAAGGGGGAGACGACAAGACCATGAGCGTTCACTAATGCGTAACTACCTAGTGCCTCCGTGAGATTTGTTCTGAATGGAATAACTTCGACGTCGAGTATATCTTCGATCCGTTCAACTACCTTCTTATTTCTCTCATATAGGTTCATATGCATGACTGCCTTCTTATCGTTAAGCAGCAAAATATTTCCAAATGCATTGTTGTGTGTGCCCCTAAGCTCGAGTTTTTCCACAATATAGGCGTTTCCAAGGAATTTTTTAATGCTTATCAGCTCGACCTCTAATGTCTGCGTGGGCAGTATGACACCATATGAATTTGCAGCCACAAAACAACCGACAAGATCCTCTTCATAGATTCTCTGTATAAGTAGGGGAACCCCAGTAACTTTTCTGATATTTTCTAATATCTGAGGTCTGAAGCCCTCTCCCACCAAACAGAACTTGTTAGTAAGAACTATATATGCCCCTATGTTCCAGGAGCCCATATAATCTATTACTGCGTAATTTTCTGCTTCATTGTTTTTTTCCAAGTTCTAGCCACCACTCAAGTACTCATTATGCTTCAATTAAACACTGTGTATTAGTAGTATTTATGTGGAGGATTATTTGAGGTGAGCTATTTTGTCTAGAGCTCTTTTTGTGGGTCGTTTTCAGCCCCTCCATAAAGGCCATGAATATGCGCTTAACTACATTCTAGAACGAGAAGAAGAACTGATAATCGCTGTTGGTTCGACACAAGACAACTATACGTTTGAGAACCCTCTCACAGCTGGGGAACGTATAGAGATTATATGGGCGTATCTCAAGAGTAGAAATCTTACAGATCGAGTTATCGTATGTGCTGTTCCCGATATCAATAATAACTACGTGTGGCCTAGGCATGTAAAATCCCTTGTTCCACACTTCGATGTTGTGTACTCGGGCAATGAGTTAGTCTTAATGCTATTTGAAGCAGCAAATATTCCCGTACATAAAATTGTAGAGAAAAATCGAGATGAGTACCAGGGAACAGCAATTCGACAAAAAATCCTTAGAGGCGAACCATGGGAGCACTGTGTTCCGCCTATAGTCGCTAATATTTTGAAGAAACTAAAATTTGAGGAGCGTATTAAACGTTTAGCGAAGATAAAGAAATAATGTGAGGTACTAGAGTACTTAGAGTAATCTTATATTTTTACAAAGTTTATTAACACAAAAATCACTGTACGTTGCTCGTACATAAGGGAATTATAATGGTGCGGATAACACTCATATATAAATCTAAGGATGGTCTCTACTATGAATTCTTCATTGAAGACGGTGATGTGCACATAATGAATGCTATTCGCCGAGCTATGCTAAGTGAAACAGTCACCCTCGCAATACATGATGTATATATAAACCAAAATACATCTGTGATGCCAGATGAAGTTCTCGCACAAAGACTAGGGCTAATTCCTCTCCGAATAGATCCCTCTGAACTCAATCTTTTAGAAGAAGTCGGGGCAGTGGAACCGGATCTGAGAAGACTATACAAACTTACGGCGCGGCTAAGATTAAAGAAGGCTAACCTAGAGACAGATCCTAATTCAATGAAAATAGTAACAGTATACTCTGGGGATCTCGTATCTGTTGATAAAAAAACCCTAAGGCCAGTATATGATAACATACCTATAGTCAAACTAGGTGCTAATCAAGAAGTAGATATTGAATGTGTAGCTAAAGTTGGGCGAGGAAAAGACCATGCAAAGTTTTCTCCAGTATCAGTAGTCGCCTATAAAATAATGCCGAAAATAATTGTTAATGAAAACTGTAATTCTTGTGGTGAATGTGTTGATGCATGTCCTCATAATTGCTTAACAATGGAACTCGGTAAACCCGTTCTGAAGGGTCTTGGTCTTTATGATTGTGATCTCTGCCGTATCTGCGTCAGACACTGTCCAGAGAAAGCATTGGAAATAGAGCCTAACAATAAGGATTTCATTTTCCGCATCAAGCTTGTTGGCCAGCTTACGATTGATGAGATATTGGACCAAGTAGAGGTAATATTCGATAGAAAACTAGATTTCTTGGTCGAGAAGATTGAAGAAGCTATAGAAAACTATGTGAAAGAATCTACTGAGGAATAAATTTTCTCTTTGTTCGGCGTTCTGCCACGTATCTTCCACGCATAGATATCTCTCTTGCTCTCTCAATAATAATATCCGCATTGTCCTTCTCCGATTTGTACCCTGCGATGAATGCTGACCAATATCTATGGTAGTTCTCATAGTGGTATATTTCAAGGCCTCTACCGAACACTCTTAATTCCATGGCATAGTCCTCTGGATCTTTACTTCCTGTGAAGTATCCTAGGCCAAAGTCGATTACAAAGAGAGTCTCGTTTGGGGTCAATATTAAGTTCGATGTTGTGTAGTCTCCATGGATTATTCCCGCCTCATGAAGCATACCAAGGAGAATTCCCGCACGTCTAATATATTCTAATGCTTTCTCAAAATTTTTCTTCTCCTCCAACTTGCGAAGAGCCCTTCTAAGGAGCTCTCCCCCGATATATTCGATAATTAAAAAGCATTTGTCTTCATCAACATAGAATACGTAGGGTGCGGGAACAGAAGCTTTTTTAGCTAAACTTAGAAGTCTTGCCTCCCGCCTCGTCCTGGTTCTACGTATTTTTATGTCGAGGACGGGGTGGCGGTATCTCTTTGGAAACCGCACCTTTTTAATTGCTGGACGGCCATAAAAAACTCCCCTATATATCTCGGCTTCTGCTCCTTTTGAAATCTTTATCCAGGAGTTTCTATTCATATAGATCCGCCCTCCGTATCCTATATCTTAGAAAGGCTAGAATACCCCCAAAATTAGTTAATTTATCATACAAAGGATGAGTTCTAGAAATTATTCTTACTTCAGCCCGGAATGTATCCGCAAGTTTTATGAGCTCAAGTATTTTTCTACGTATATCTTGATTGGGATTGTTAACGAGGTCTATAATGACTAGGATTTTCTTGGCGGCTCCCCATCTTATGGCTTTTTCTACAGCTTTGAGACCATAACAAACAAGACCGTCCTGGCGTCCGAGGTGTGCTAGAAACTCTTCATAGTCCTTTAAGTCCTGGGCTATTCGGAATTCATGTGCTATTTTTAGGGCTGTTCCTCTTCGTAGAATCTCGTGTATTCCGGCTTCCGTACCAGAACTTGCCTGGTCGATTACTATGGGGATGGACTTTCCTATTTTTTCCTGTATGTATTTCCGTATGTACCTTGCGAATTCTTCCTTTATCATTCCTGGGCCAGCAATTATTATTCCCGAGATCTTCTTTTGGTTATCTATGATGTCCAGTATTCGTGCCAAAATATTCTTAAAGAAGGCGTATTTCAAGGATTTTTCGTTGGGGGAGCCCTTATATGATACTGTTTGATACACAGACCCAAGAATTGTAAGACTTCTGCCCGTTAAGACTCCTATTGTAGCCTCATCTCTTTCTATCGCAACTATTACTATGGGGCTTAATTTTCTAATGATATCGGCTTCTTCAAGTATTTTAAGTTCAGCTTCGCTGAACCCATCTGTGCGGATGATACGTATTTTCGATCCTCTCTTAAGCTGTATTGTGTGGTAGGAACCTAATGAAACGAATTTTTCTGGACCAGAAACAATTTTTCCTCCGACTCTAAGTGTTTCTAGCATTTCATGGAATGCTATTTTTTCGACCTCTATCATTACCTTTATCTTTTTGCGTTCACTTTCTCCGCTCTCAAATTTTATTTTCCTAGTAGTCATGGCTTCAAGCAGATCGCCAGGTCGAAGAAAGTTCCAGAGGACGAAGAGATCGTTTATGTCTTCGATCTGTGCCTCTAATATCCCTCTTTTAGTATCAATACTAAGTATCCTCATTATTCTTCCAACACTCCAAGCTCTCTGAGTCTCAGATAAAGCTCGTCGATGAGGCTTTCGATTCTCTCTCGTGGTACAGCCATTACATATGCATCTTCACCATCAGCGTAGTAACGTGGTACGCGCATCACTACTTCGAAACCAAACTTATTGTAGAGATTTTGAGCGGGAATATTGGATACTCGGACCTCGAGGAAAATCTCCGATGCCCCGAGCATGAACATGTGTTTAAGTGAAACAACCATGAGGGCAGATGCTATTCCTCTCCGCCTATATTCATGAAGAACACCTATGCTGAACACATGGCCCTTAGTAACCTTCTTCGCAGCAAAAAAAGATTTTGTGTTGTATTCAAGCTTATTCATGCAGTAACCAATAATAGAATCCTGAGAAATATCGACAGCCACAAAAAAGATATCTCCAAATCTGCGGAGCATCGCTAAGAAAAGCGATGTACTATAATTCTCAGGAAGCGTTCTCCTATTAACACTTATCACACCACCAATATCCTCAATACTGCACCTCCGTATAGTTATCCCATCCAGACTAAATCTGAAACCCCGTATGTCAAGAGCTACCAAGACACCTCCCCAAAGACTAATCTTAAAACGTATTAACAAGTTATATACACATATACTCAAGGGAAAAACAATGGAACTGGAAGAGATATTCGAAACAAACCTACAGGTAAGACTAATAAAAATATTCCTAGAAAACCCCAACGAGCTATTCTCAACAAGAACACTCGCAAGAAAGCTCTCATCATCCCCATCATCAATAATACCAAGACTAAGGAGACTCACAGAACTAGGCGTAGTAAAAACAATAGGAGTAAACAGACTCAAACTATACCAACTAAACCAAAACAAACTAACAGAAATCCTACTACAATTCTATAGACAACTAAAAAAGATAAACAGCCGACCCAACCCGCAACAATAATATATACCCAACCGACAATACCAAAAAAACAAGAATAAAAAAATAAAACACAAAATAACAATCAAAAACACACAAACTATATACGAAACAATAAATACAACCCAACACAAACAATATAGTTAGCATCCCCCAAAAAGGGGGTACATAAAACCACGGAAAGGAGGCAGGCACACACCCAAAGCAAAAGCACCGAGGGCAGCAGAAGGCGGGTGGTGGATGGCTCGGCTGGGGAGCCGAAGAAGGGCGTGGCAAGCTGCGATAAGCCCCGGGGAGGCGCAGGCGGCCGTTGATCCGGGGATCCCCGAATGGGACCTCCCGCCTGGGTTGAAGCCCAGGCGCGCCGAAAGGCGCGGGAACCCGCCGAAGCGAAACATCCCAGTAGGCGGAGGAAAAGAAAACAAAATGTGATGCCGGGAGTAGGGGCGACCGAAACCGGCACAGCCCAAACCGAACCGGCCGGAGAAATCCGACCGGGATGTGGGGTTGCTGGCCCAGCCCCATAAGTAGCCCCCACAGGCTAGCCGAACCCGGTGGAAATCCGGGGCCGTAGAGGGTGACAGCCCCGTAGGCGAAGCCTGCTGGGGGCTACGGGGCATGGGCAGAGTAGGCCGTTGGAATTCGCGGCCGAAGCAGGGGGCCACCGGCCTCCAAGGCTAAATACTCCCCCAGACCGATAGCGAACTAGTAGGGTGACCGAAAGCTGAAAAGAACCCCGGGAGGGGAGTGAAAAGGCCTGAAACCACCCGCCGAAAGAGCCTGCGGCCCGAAAGGACGAAGCCCCCCGAAGGAAACCCCGGCGACGGGGGAGTACGAGGGGGGTGAATCAGGGTCGCAGGGTACGTTTTGAAACACGGGCCGGGGAGTTAGTCTCGGCGGCGAGTCTAAGGCTGCGGCCGAAGGCGTAGCGAAAGCGACAAGCCCGCAACCTCGCTCCTGCGGGGTGAGGGGCGCCGTCTGAAAGGGCGGGGAGCCGCCGGGACTAAACCAGAAGCCCTGCGATCTACCCCGGGCCAGGGTGAAGCCCAGCGTATGCTGGGTGGAGGCCCGCTAGGGGTTCTGGGGGACAGTCCGATCCCGTGAGCCCGGGGTAGGGGCGAAAGACCAATCAAGCAGGGAGGATAGCTGGTTCCCGCCGAAGTGGCGCCCCAGGCCAGCCCCGCCGGAGGTAGCCGCCGCGGTAGAGTCACAGATGGGGGCTGACCGGTGTGAAAACCGGGAGGTCCCCGTCTAACTCCGAACGTGGCGGCGCCGTAGATGGCGGGAGACGGGCTCCGGGGGGTAAGCTCCCGGGCCGAGACGGGGACAACCGAGACCGAGGCTAAGGCCCCAAAGTCCCGCCTAAGTGCCCTAAAGGCGGTTCCGCGGCAAAGACAGGGGGGAGGTAGGAATAGAAGCCCCCATCCTCTAAGGAGTGCGTAAAAGCTCACCCCCTGAGCCGCGGGGCGCCGAAAATGGACGGGGCTAAGGCGGGCGCCGAGGCCTCGGGGCACCCCGAGAGGGGTGATCCGGTAGGCGGGCGATCCCGTGGGCTAGAAGTCGGGCCGTGAGGTCCGGTGGACCCGCGGGATATGAAAATCCCGGTGGGAGTAGCAGCGTAGTCGGGTGAGAATCCCGACCGCCGGAGGGGCCAGGGTTCCTCGGCTCTAATCATTAGCCGAGGGTTAGTCGGGGCTAAGGCCGTCCCCAACTGGAGGCGGCCGAAAGAGAATCCGGTTAATATTCCGGAACCGCGGGGGTAGGATTGCGGCAACGCAAGCCTCACCCCGGACGGGTTGGGATAGGCGGCCTGGGGCTGTCGCCCCAGCTAACTGGTGAAGCCCCCTGAGTTCCGTAATGGAGGGAAGGGGGCGAAGCCAGGAATGGCCGCCCGTTTGAGGGCGGTGCCGCCGATTCCCAGCTCCCTTGAAAACGGGGTGGGGAAATCCGATCCCCCGCGCCCGTACCGAGAACCGAGGCAGGTGCCCCTGGGTGAGAAGCCTAAGGCGGGGCGGGTGATAGGGGGCTAGGGAACTCGGTGCCATTAGCGCCGTACCTTCGGAAGAAGGCGTGCCTGCGGGTGAGCAGCCCGCAGGTCGCAGTGACAAGGGGGTCCCGACTGTTTAATAAAAACATAGCCGGCCGCTAGGCCGTAAGGCTTAGATCGGCCGGTGAGTCCTGACCCAGTGGGGTCACCCGAAACCCGGGTACAACCGGGATAAGGGGCCCCAAACGGCGGGAGTAACTATGACTCTCTTAAGGTAGCCAAATGCCTTGCCGGGTAAGTTCCGGCGTGCATGAACGGATTAACGAGGGCCCCGTTGTCCCAGCCCCCCGCCCGGCGAATCCATCGGCCAAGTGAACAGTCTTGGCCCCCCCGATCGGGAGAGCAGACCCCGTGGAGCCTAACTGCAGCCTGCCGTTGCGGTTTTGCCCGTTGTGCAGAGCGTAGGCGGGAGCGATGGGCCCGGGGCTCCGGCTCCGGGTGACGCGCCCATGGAACACCGCCCACAACGGGCAAAACCGCTTACCCGAGGAGGGGACAGCGGCAGGTGGGCAGTCTGGCTGGGGCGGCACGCCCGTGATAAGAAATCACGGGCCCGCAAAGGTCGGCTCACCCGGGACAGAAACCCGGGGTAGAGTGCAAGGGCAAAAGCCGGCCTGACTGGGAGCCTCACAACGGGGCTCCCAGGGGCGAAAGCCGGCCCTAGCGAACCCCGGTGCCCTACTGGTGGGGGCCCGGGATATGGGAAAGGTTACCCCGGGGGTAACAGGACAGTGGGGAGCGATCGCCCCTAGAGACCTCCCCGCTTGTCACTCCGCTGTCGGCTCTTCCCATCCTGGCCGTGTATAAGCGGCCAAGGGTGGGTCTGTTCGACCATCAAAGGGGATCGTGAGCTGGGTTTAGAGCGCCGCAAGGCAGCTCGGACTTCTCCTGTCGGGGGTGCTGCCGCCTGAGGGGAAGGGGCCCCTAGTACGAGAGGAACAGGGCCCCCGGGCCACTGGTCTACGGGCCGTCCGACAGGGCGTCGCCCGGCAGCTACGCCCGAGCGGGTAACCGCTGAAAGCATCTAAGCGGGAACCCGTCCCCAAGACGAGGCGGCGAGGGCTCCCGTAGAACACGGGGTTGATAGGGCGGGGCTGTATGGCCCGAGACGATGAGTCGAGGGCCGAGGCTGCCGCTACTAATCGCCCGGGTTGCCCTCGGTGCTGCTTAATGGGTGTGTGCCTGCCTCCTTATTTTCTCTGTATTCTTACATCGTCATCAGTGTTATGCTTCTGTTTCGTGGCCTAATTTTACTGCGAGAAGACTACTTGTAGGTATTACTTTGCATAGCGGTAAGTGTCCGTCATAGATTTCTTTCGAATCTTAATATTCCAACCCGACATTCTGAGACAACAATAATCTAAATCATAGTCTCCGAGGGGCTTCGCATTTCGATCGGACGATAAAACACTGAGCTCTTAGAAACCTCACAGAAAAATCCCGGGAACATCAGCGAAGCATAGATAACAAGAAAAGTCTTCCACATTTCCCCCTGCGAGGAGCCCTCTAACAAATATGAACTATAAGGACAATCACTCCCATAACCAGTAATATGGGAATGTCCATGGAAAATTGTAGCTGAATGAAATCCATGGTAGGAGAATCCCGAAGCAATAAATATAGATCCACTCATCAAAACCTATAAAAAATTCCCAGTCAAGTAATATCCAGGTGTACCTCAATGGGACAAACTGCCCTGTATCGCTTCGCGATATGGATACACCCGTAAAAAATATGAGGAGGCGGATCGAGCTTTAAAAACAGATTTTTGGTCTGTATTCTGGTTGGTACCGCCACATACCCACGCTT
>Ga0180301_10000275_pt1 | contig 39511 bp, 33 predicted proteins | sample GuaBasSediGuay16_FD_121797 | JGI IMG/M metagenome (GOLD analysis project Ga0180301, IMG submission 121797) | Subseafloor sediment microbial communities from Guaymas Basin, Gulf of California, Mexico - Guay16, Core 4569-2, 12-15 cm | ecosystem: Environmental > Aquatic > Marine > Hydrothermal... | reverse complement strand
GCATCGGGTGTATTATAGTGCTTTCATGCCCATCATTGGAACTCCTCTTGAAGGAGTGCCCCCTTGTCCGCCTCTTCGTGCGTTCAGACTTTATCAGGCCGCTTTTCTGTTGAGGAAATACGGATTTACTCCTCAGGAGCTTCCCTTTGATGAGGATGGTAATCTTCCCCAGGAATACGACCCCAAGCTTGGCTGGGCCTTAAGAAATCCGGATAGGTTTCCTATAGAGATAAACAAGGCTGACTTTGAGGAGCTCATAAGAGTTCCGGGTATCGGAAGACTTTCTGCTCGCAGAATAGTGGAAGGTAGGAGGAAAGGTAAGTTTAAAAAGTTGGAGGAGCTGAGGGCAACCGGAGTGGTGATCTCCCGAGCTCGCAATTTCATCACCTTAGATGGAAGATTTTATCCGGCCCTGGAAGAGGAGGAGAAAGGCAAGCCTTATGAACAGCTATTTTTCTGGGAGGAAATTTAACTGAAACAGGAGGGTGATGAAAATTATTCCAGCGAAGGAAAGGTTAATCTTGGCTTTGGACGTGGATACCGTGGAAAAGATAAGGGTCTTAGTGCGTCAGCTCAGTGAGCTCGTGGGAATTTTTAAGGTAGGACCTCGAGTTTTTACCAGATACGGGCCGAAGATCATAGAGATCATTCAAAGGGAAGGAGCAAGGGTCTTTTACGATGCAAAGTTTTACGATATTCCCTCTGTGGTGGAGAAGGCAGCCCAGGTCGTGGGGGAGATGGGAGTGGATATGTTCACGGTGCACACCCTGGGAGGCTCAGAGATGATGAGAAGGGCAGCTTCGGCCGCTAAGGAGAAAAATTCGAAGATTAAAGCTATTGGAGTGACCATACTCACATCCTTAGACTCTTCTGCGGTAAGGAGGGAGTTGGGGATTGAGAAGAGTTTAAGGGAGGAGGTCCTCCATCTTGCCAGATTGGCCAGAGGAGCAGGTCTGGATGGAGTAGTTAGCTCTCCACAGGAGCTTGAGAGCTTGCGAAGAGCCTTTGGAAGGAATATCCTCCTGGTGGTTCCCGGGATAAGGCCGAAAGGGATGAAAAAAGGCGATCAACGCAGGGTGATGACTCCCGCCGAGGCAGTAAAAAGAGGAGCTGACTTTTTGGTCTTAGGGCGTCCTGTGCTGGAGGCGGAAGATCCCGGAAAGGTCCTCGAGAAAATCCTCGAAGAAATAGAGGATGCTGAATAAATTGAGGGAGGTGAGGAAGATTGAAGAATATCATCGCCAGATTATTCTGGCAGTCTCCCTTTGAGGCCTTACACAGGCATATGTTGAAGGTTAAGGAATGCACAGACATGTTAAAGCCTTTAATAGAGGCCTTTATCTTGGGAGATAGGACTTTGATCGAGGAAAGGGTGGAGAGGATATCCAAATTAGAGCATGAGGCGGATATAATAAAGAACGAGATTCGGGAACACCTGCCTCATCATGTCTTTATGCCGGTGGACCGCTCAGATATTCTGCGATTTCTCAGAGAAGAAGATGCCATAGCTGACTCTGTAGAGGATGTGGCGAGGCTAATCGAGATGAGAAAAACTTCCGTGCCTCAGGATTTGAAGGAGGAGCTTATGGAACTGGTCAACAAGGTAGGGGAGACCGTAAAAGCGCTGGAAAATGTGACTTCCGAGATAAAGGTTTTGTCCCAGAGTTCTTTTTCGAGAAGTGAGGAGGAGAAAATTTCCAGTTTAATTAAAGATGTGGATAAAAAGGAGTTTGAGGCGGACCTGCTTCAACAAAAAGCTGCCAAGAAATTATTTTCTCTGGAAGATAAAATGGATCCCACTTCGGTACTTTTATTGATGCGAATAATGGGAGAAGTGGGATCTGTAGCTGACCATGCTCAGAATACGGGAGATCGGCTAAGGTGTATAATTGCCCGCTGAGATGCTGGATCTTGAGAAGATGAAGGAAAGTCAATGATTGTGCCTTATCTGCTGTTGGCGGCGATAGGTGCTGGACTCTATATGGCCTTTAACATTGGAGCTAACGATGTAGCCAACGCCATGGGAACCTCGGTAGGTGCTGGCTCCCTTACCTTAAGAAGGGCGGTCATAGTGGCTGCGTTATTTAGCTTCCTGGGAGCGGTTTTGGCGGGAGGTTATGTAACGGAGACGATTCGCAAGGGAATAATCAACCCTGCTAACTTTGCTCATAATCCCCATCTTCTGCTAAGCGGTATGATCGCTGTCCTCCTGGGGGCAGGAATCTGGATCACCATAGCTACTTACCTGGGCCTACCTGTTTCTACTACTCATTCCGTCGTCGGAGCGTTAATCGGCTTCGGTTTGATAGGAGCAGGTATAAAGGGTGTAAACTGGAAGGCAGTATCGATCATCATCTCCAGCTGGATCATTTCCCCCGTAGCTGGCATTCCCGTAGCTTACCTTTTGTTTAGGTTGATCAGGGATAAGATCTTAAATTCTCCCAGACCCTTCAATTCGGCAAAGAAAATTGGCCCATTCTTCGTGGCTATGGTTCTATTTGTGCTCAGTCTTGCCTTTATTTACGGAGGACTGAAGCATTTCTCAGGCTCTCTTCCCTTTCCTTCGGTTCTGGGAATGTCGGTGGGCGTAGCCCTGGTGGGTGCGTTGATAAGCCACATTTTCCTGAAAAAATATTCTGTGGATGAAGATAATGAATATGAAGAGGTTGAAAACCTCTCCAAACCCCTGCAGGTTTTAAGTGCTTCCTATGAGGCCTTTGCTTTGGGCTCTAATGATGTGGCTAATGCTGTAGGGCCGGTTGCAGCCATAATAGCTATAATGGAGACACAGAAGGTAACTATGCAGGTTCCCGTTCCCATGTGGGTTCTTGCGATGGGTGGAATTGGCCTGGCGGTGGGTATCTCCACCTGGGGCTGGCGGGTTATAGAGACCATTGGAAGGAAGATCACTCAAGTTACTCCAACGCGAGGGTTTGCGGCGGAATTTTCCGCAGCTACAGTAGTGCTTCTCTGTTCCCGAATTGGTATACCCGTCTCCACCACACACGTCTCGGTGGGAACGGTGATAGGAATAGGAATGGCAAAGGGAATAAGCGCTATCAACTTTAAGGTCATCAGGAACATCATCGTCTCCTGGTTGTTGACCCTTCCCGTAGCGGCAGGATTTACGATATTCATATATCTAATTATCTCTAAGTTGGTGGTTTAGTAGGATCCTTAGGGATGGATTTTATTTTATCCTCCAGCATCTCCAGATAGGACTTTCTGATGAGCTCTTTTTTGGGTATACCCAACTTTTTCAAAAGCTCGAATATCTTTCCCCTGTCCTGCCACATTTTTCCCTCTATTTCCAGAAATTCCCCCAGATCCTTTACCCTGTCCAGGCAGATCTCCAAATCCTCCCATCGATAAACTCTTCTCGTCTTGTCAACCTCCTCTACCTTGGAAAAACTCAACCTTTCCAAGAGGTCAAATATCTTCTCAGTTACCTTTATCTGTATTTCTTCTCGAGTCTTAGTCTCCTGGTCCAGCTTTGGTCCCTTGTAAGTTAAAAAATATCCTTCCTTTACCCTTCGCACCCTTAAGGCCTCATCTTTCTTTTTGAAATCGCGGCAGGGATGAGAAAAATAGATATCCTTCTGCTCTTCCTCATCCAATAGTTTTGCTCCCAACCGGATTAATTTATGTTCTATCTCCTCTATCCTTACCCTTGCCTTTATCTCCACCTCTAACATCTTTATCCTTCCCCTTTCTCGATATACTCAAGAGAATTCCTATGGCTATAAGGTTGATCACCAAAGATGAGCCTCCGTAGCTGATAAAAGGAAGGGTGGTTCCAGTAGTGGGTAGAAGCACCGTAGCCACCCCCATATTTATGAAGGCTTGGACACAAATCATACATGTCATTCCCAGGGCTAAGAGTTTGCCCGGTTCGTCAGGAGCCCTTTTGAAGACCTTAAATCCCCACAGAGCCAAAAGGAAAAACAAGATTACCACCACGCTGGTTCCTATGAAGCCAAATTCCTCGCCTATTACGGCGAAAATGGAATCCGTGTGAGGGGTGGGCAGGTAAAAGAGCTTTTCCTTTCCCTGGCCTGGACCCAGTCCCCAGAGTCCACCCGAGCCAAGGGAAATTTTTAAGTGTAGGGGTTGAAAGGCTATTCCCTGGGAATGTTTCTCAGGATAAAGAAAGCCTATGATGCGAGCTTTTCGGTAACCCACCTCGAAGACAAAAAAATACAGAGGAATCAAGGATAATACCAGAGCATAGAATAGATGAGATACCTTCACCCCTCCCGCATAAAGGAGGATAAAGGCGACCAAAGCTATGATTGTGGCTGTGCCGAGGTCTGGCTCAACTGCTATCAGGAGAAAGATAACTCCGATGATGATGAAATAGGGTAAAAATCCATTGAAAAAACTCCTTATTTTCTCCCTTTTTCGAACCAAGGAGGAGGAAAGATAGATGACTATCCCTATTTTAGCTATCTCACTTGGCTGAAGAGTAAATCCTTTCAGGATAATCCACCGATGTACTCCTCTTATCTCTTTTCCTACGCCGGGTATAAGAACCAGAACGAGTAAGGCGAGAGTGAGAAAGAGAATGGGTATAGAGAGGAGTTGGTATTTTTGATAGTTGAACCTCGAGGCAAGCCACATAAGGGCAAGGCCAATCATTAGCCACTTTAGTTGATTTTTGAGAAAATAATAATGGTCTCCGTAGCGAAGGTATGCATAAGGAGCACTGGCACTGAGGATGGCTATCAGTCCTATGCCCACAAGCAGAAAGACGATGAGAAGAAGAGGATAATCAAAGACTCCTTTCTCGATTATATTTTTTTTCAATTTCCTCCCTTATCCTTTGCACCTCTTTCTTGAAGTTATTTCCTCTTTCCTTGTAATTTCTGAATTGGTCAAAGCTGGCACAGCCCGGGGAAAGCAGGACACAATCTCCTCTGCGGGCTTTTTCAAAAGCTATCCTCACCGCTTCTTTCATTCCCTCCACCTTCAGCACAGGACATGCCTGTTGGATCTGGGTCTTGATCTTTTCTTTTGCCTCACCCATCAGAATCGCCAGCTTTACCCTTCTGGCTATCTTCTCCTTCAGGGAAGAAAAGTCGGCTCCCTTATCTTTTCCCCCCATAATTAGGATTATGGGGAGCTTGATGGAATCTATGCACCTTCTAACCGCATCCACGTTTGTGGCTTTGGAGTCGTTTATGAACCTGACCCCTTCAATTTCATCTACATATTCGGTCCGATGAGGAAGTCCTTCGAATTCCACGAGTACCTCTCTTATAACCTCTTTTTCCACCCCGTAGAGGGAGGAGATGGCTATGGAGGCCAGGATGTTCTCTAAGTTATGAGAGCCGGAAAGCTTTATCTTCCCCAGGGGGATGAGTTCCTCTTCTCTTCCAAGTCTTCTCGTAATCATTTCTCCTTTGAGGAAAATTCCTTCCTTTAAACTTTCTTTCTGGCTGAAAAAGATTACTTTCGCCTTTGTCTTTCTGGCTAAGGGGAAAACTACAGGATCATCCTTGTTCAGAACAGCAAAATCTCCCTCCTTTTGATGGAGAAAGATCTTTTCCTTTATCTTAACATATTCCTCAAAATTTGAGTGTCTGTCCAGGTGATCAGGAGTGATGTTCAGGATGCAGGATATGGAGGGTGAGAATTTGCAAGCGGTCTCCAGTTGAAAACTGCTTACCTCGGTCACTATTATCCGGGGTTCTTTCCCCACCACCTCTGAGAGGGGAAAACCTATGTTGCCGGCCAGCTCAACATCCCTTCCCGCTTTTCTCAGGATCTTGCCAGTGAGAACGGTGGTGGTGGTCTTGCCGTTCGTCCCAGTTATGGCGACGAGAGAACATCCCCTTAAGAGGCGAAAGGCAAGCTCCAGTTCCCCCATTATGGGGATATTCCTTTGGCGTGCCTCCAAAAGTAAGGGAATATCCAGGCGAATTCCGGGAGAGACGATGATGAGTTCTTGTCCTCGAAGTAGTTCCATCGAATGAGGTCCAAGGATGACCTTCATTCCCTCTCTGGTGAGCTCTTTTTTTCTCTGCTGCATCTTCTCGCTATCTTGCTTCTCTGCTATGGTCACCCTCGCTCCCTTTCTCTTCAAAAGACGAGATGCGGCCATTCCACTTGCTCCCATTCCCAGAACCAACACCTTTTTCCCCTTCAGCTGCATTTCTTAAACCTGAACTCGATAATCTATAATTATTTTGGGATCTGCACCCAAACTATCACAAGTAGAGCCAAAAATTGTATCCGTCCCCACTCTTTACCCTTCACTCTTTACACTTCACCCTTTCCCCTGCTCTCTTCACTCACATCACCAGGCCAGGCTACTTAAGCCTGCCAGGGCCAAAAGAGCGGCTAAGATCCAGAAGCGGGTTACGATCCTTGGTTCCTCCATCCCCTCTAACTCGTAATGGTGATGAAGGGGGCTCATTCTCAGGACTCTCTTTTTCCTCAGCTTAAAGGAGGCAACCTGAAGGATCACCGAGAGTGCCTCGACTACGAACACTCCTCCGACGAGGATTAACAAGATCTCCTTTTTTATGAGGACAGCACTAATTCCCAGGAATCCCCCCAAAGCCTGGGCCCCTGTATCTCCCATAAAGATTCTGGCTGGATGACAGTTGTACCATAAAAATCCCAGAGTTGCTCCAATGGTCGCTGCCCAGAAGATGGCCAGTTCCCTTGCTTCGGGAATGTAGGCGATGCCAAAGTGACGGGAAAGGTTAGCATCTCCGGCAAGGTAAGATAAGATGGCGTAAACGGAGCCGGCAAGGATAAGACAACCTGCTGCCAATCCATCCAGCCCATCGGTGAGATTGACCGCATTACAGGTTCCTGTGATCACGAGCATGATCAAGGGAATATACATCCATCCTATATCCAGATCGATCTTAGCGAAGGGTATCTCAAGCCGGGTATCGAATTCGGGACAAAGGAAAAGGTAAAGGGAAATTAGTGCAGCGAGGCTTAGCTGGATGGCTAACTTGTGTTTGGCCTTCAGGCCCTGTGAGCTCTTCCTTGATATCTTCATCCAGTCATCCCAGAACCCGACAGCTCCTAAGCAGAAAGTTACCAGAAGGGCTAAGATGATGAGCTCATTTTTTGGGTTTGCGAAGATGATGAAACTGAGGGTTAAGGAGAGGATGATGAATATACCTCCTCCCGTGGGAATGCCCTTTTTGGAACGATGTGCGGAAGGGCTGTCGGTGCGAAAGTAATCGACAACTCCCTTTTCCTTAAACCTTTTTATGAAAATTTTTCCCAGCCACACACTTAAGATAAAGGAAAGTAAAATTGCTCCCCCGCTGCGGACGATGAAAGAAGGACTTATCCAACAGAGCATAGACTCTCCTTCAATTTTTCCACAATTTCCTCCATCTTCATCTTCCTTGACCCCTTGACGAGAAGGCAATCCCCTTCCTTAAGGTAAGATATCAACTCATCTACAAGCTCATCCTTATCGTTAAAGGAAAAGACCTCCTTCATTCCCATCTCCTTAGCTCCCTCTTCTACCTCCCTTGAGAATTCCCCAAGGACATATAAGGCATCAATTCCTATCTTCCCCGCCTTTTCTCCTACTTCCCTATGGGCTGCCCTTGCTTGCTTTCCTAACTCCAGCATATCCCCGAGGATGGCTATCTTTCGTCTTCCTCCCAGCTTACTTAAAAGATTTAATGCCTCCTTCATCGACTCAGGGTTAGCGTTATAGGAGTCGTTGATCAGTTTATATTTTCCCAGCTTGATTATCTGACAGCGAGAGGGAGGAAGCCTAAAGCCCGACAGTGCTTGTGCGATGAGCTCGAGTGGTACTTTTAAAATGATAGCCACTGCCGAAGATGCCAGGGCATTATAAATGTTGTGACGTCCAGGTATGGGAAGTTCAACAGATATCTTTTCCTTTTCATAGCTCAGGGTAAAACTCATTCGCTCTCCATGGTCTTGAACGTCCTCAGCTTTAACATCGCAATCACTTCTAACCCCAAAGGTAATCACTCGACAGCTCGCTCTTTTTCTTAGATCCCTTACTTTGTGGTCATCACCATTTAGCACTAAACAGCTATTCTCTCGTTCGTTAAGATAAGGAATAAACTCTGCCTTTGCCTCCTTAATCGCCTCTATGCTTCCCAGCGGACCTATATGTGAGCGATGGATGTTGGTGATCAACCCCACATCTGGCTGAATTATCTCCGCCAGACGTGCAATTTCTCCTGATAAGTTCATCCCCATCTCTAAGACTGCTATCTGATGATGAGGGCAGAGTTTGAGCAGGCTGAGGGGGACCCCGATCTGGTTGTTAAAGTTTCCCTCTGATTTCAAGACATGATATTTTCGAGAAAGAATTTCAAAGCTCATCTCCTTCACCGTGGTCTTGCCATTGCTTCCTGTTATTCCCACGATGATGGATGAGGGCAGCCGCCGGCGGTGAAATTTGGCCAGCTCCTGCAAAGCATAGAGGGTGTTTTCCACCTTTATGATGGGAAAGGAAGGAGAGGGAGGTGTGACTGGTTTTGCTACAATGGCTCCACAAGCTCCCTTTTTCCATGCCTCCTTTACGAAACTGTGCCCGTCAAAGTGCTCGCCCACCAGGGCTATGAAGAGCTCACCTTCTTTCAACTTACGAGTGTCGGTACAAATCTTCTCAGGAGGGATGGAAAGATGAGCTTTTCCTCCGCTCATCAGCTTTCCCTGGACAGTTCTGATTATCTCCTCTAAGGTGAATCTCTCCTGCATTTGTTTTTATTTTATCAGATTATCTTCTCCGAGCAACTCACGTATAACCTCTACGTCGCTAAACTCCTCTACCCTGTCCTTAAATATCTGCATCCTCTCATGTCCCTTGCCCGCGACCACGAGAACATCCTCTTTCTCCATCATCTCGAGAGCCTTTTTTATGGCCTCCTTTCGGTCTACCACAACAAGGTAGTTCTTCCCCCTTTTTCCTCCCTCCTCTCTTATTCCCTTTTCAATTTGAGAGATGATCTTTTCAGGGTCTTCGCTGCGAGGATTGTCTGAGGTGAGGATAAAGTAGTTAGCCAGCTTTAAGGCTATCTTTCCCATCAAGGGCCGTTTTGTGATGTCCCTGTCTCCTCCACAGCCAAATACCACCAAAAGGTTCCCCTTGGTGAACCTTTTGAGTGTTTGAAGAATGTTTCTCAGTCCATCCGGGGTGTGTGCATAGTCCACAAATATTTTGAGTCCACGTTCATTTTTGACGGGTTCAAGTCGACCCGGGACCTTTCTTACCTCCTCAAGTCCCTTCTTGACTGAGGCAAGATCTATTCCCTCTTCGAGCATCACCGATGCAGCGGCCAAGGCGTTGTAGACGTTGTGAGTGCCCGGAAGGAAAAGGTTTATCCTTTGCTCCCTCCCTGAACTTCTTAAGATAAAGGAGGTTCCATCCGGGCCTGTTTTCAGCACCTTGCCTTCCACCGTTGCCTTTTTGTTAATCCCGTAAGTGATGACCTTGACATGGGTGTGACGCATTATATAATCCCCTGCTGCATCATCTATGTTGATTGAGGCGGCTTTAAGACCTTTCTTTTTAGCCCCTTTACCCAGCCCTTCAAAAAGCAGGGACTTAGCTTTGAGATATTCATCCAGGCTGCGATGAAAATCAAGATGTTCTGGAGAAAGGTTAGTAAATACAGCCCAGTCAAATTCCACCTTTTCCACCCGCCGAAGGACTAAGGAATGAGAGGAAACCTCCATCACCGCATAATCTATGTTTTTATCCACCATCCTCTTCAGCATCATCTGCAGCTCCTGTGATTCGGGGGTGGTGATTGCGGAAGGATTAGTTCCCTCTCCCAGGTCGTAATCGATGGTAGATATCTTGCCCACTCGAAAGCCGGCTTTTTTAAGGATGGACTCGAGCATATAGACAGTGGTGGTCTTCCCGTTAGTCCCTGTCACCCCAATCACCCTCAGCTTTTGAGAAGGAAATCCATAAAAACAGCTGCTAAGACAAGCTAAGGCTGAACGTGAGGAGGGAACTTCAACTACTGCCACCTTTCCAGATATCGATGGCAGATTTTCTCTTTCCACGACGATGGCCTTTGCTCCTCTCCTTATCGCCTCGGGGATAAATCGGTGGCCGTCTTCTCTGAAACCCCTGACGGCCACAAAAAGGTAGCCCTCCTTCACCTTTCGAGAATCGCAGACAACTCCCTTTATCTCCACGTCGAGGTTGCCTTTTAATCTCTTCACCTTGAGCTCAGCGAGGAGTCTGCTCAGCTTCAATTTATCGAACTTCCTCCTAAATCTATTTGTTTAGATTCACTTGGGGATGGAGGACAGTTTATCTTTGTCTTTGCTATACTCCACTCCTTTTCGGGCGAGACGTTCAGATAGGCCATGACCCTCTTTATTATCCTCCCAAAAACAGGTGCAGCTATTTCTCCTCCCCAGTAGACTCCCGTAGGCTCTTTGATTATTACTATTCCAGCAATTTGCGGCGAGCCTACGGGAGCGAAACCCATAAAGGAGGCAATATGTTCATCCTCAAGATATCCACTTCCATCAGGCGCAGGAATCTGGGCTGTGCCCGTCTTTCCTCCAATGGAGTATCCTTCTACCTTTGCCTTTGTTCCTGTTCCCTCCTCTACCACTTTCTCCAGCATCTTTCTTATCTTGTGGGAAGTAGAGGCAGAGATCACCTTTCTTATCACCTGCGGTTTGTTCTCCTTGATTATCTGTCCTTCTGGGCTACGTATATATTTAACCACGTAGGGCCTAAGAAGACTCCCTCCATTTATAAGGGCACACAGAGCGGTAACCATTTGGAGGGGAGTGACGGCTATACCCTGACCAATGGAGATAGAGGCAAAGTCGCTGCCAAACCAGGAAGAGGATGGCCTTACAATTCCCCTTTCCTCTCCTGGCAGATCTATCCCCGTTTTATTTCCGAAGCCAAAGAGGCGAATGTAGTGATAAAATTCCCTTTCCTTCATTCTCCTGGCTGCTTTAATCATTCCCACATCCGAGGAGTTCTGTATGATCTCAGCAAAGCTCATCTCCTGGTTGAACTCCTTCCAGTCATGGATGATGTGATCAGCTATCTGAATGTAGCCATCGCAGTAGATTCTGTCCTTCGGGTCAATTAACCCCTTTTCCAAAAGAGCACTGGCTGTGATTGGCTTGAAGGTAGAGCCAGGCTCATAGATGGATTGAATTATTCTGTTTTTCCTCGCCGAGGGAGGATACTTAAGATAATAGTTTGGATCGTAATCCGGTTTGTTTGCAAGAGCTAAAATCTCTCCTGTTCGAGGATCCATAAAGAGGGCCTCCACGGACTTAGCCTTTGTTTGAGAAAGGGCGGTGGATATTTCCTCTTCCACGATGGATTGGATAATGGCATCTATGGTTAGAACCAGATCGCTGCCAGGTATTAAAGGCTGAATTATTCTTCTGGTGAATGGAATTTCATAACCCAGCGCATCTTTCTTTACCCAGAAACGCCCTCTTTTTCCCTCAAGTTCTCTGTTGTAGGAAAACTCCACCCCGGCTAATCCCTGATTGTCTATTCCCACAAAACCCAGGATATGAGAAGCAAGCTTCCTTTGAGGATAGAACCTTTTGCTTTCCTCTATAAATCCTATTCCTGAGATACGAAGGCTTTCGATTTTTTTTCTTTGAGCAGGAGAGAGTTTTCTCTTGAGCCAGACAAAGACCTTTTCTCTTTGCAGTTTTCTTAGCAGCTCTGAATTCTTCATATCTAATATAGCTGAGAGCTCCTGAGCTACTTTTTGCGGATCTGAGATTCTTTCAGGACGAGCGTAAAGAGAATAGGAGGGAATGTTGACGGCCAGCTTCTCTAAGTTGCGATCATAGATTGTTCCCCTTTCCGGTAAGGTCTGGATTACCTTTATCTGTTCCTTTCTCGCCTGCTCAGCAAATTCCTGATGATGAACGATCTGTAGGTCAAAAAGACGAACTTCTATGAGGACAAACAGAAGCAAAATTAGGATAAGAGGGGTTCGAGCACGAATCCTCATTTCTTTTCCGGCCAAGATAAGCCCTCCTTTTTATTAACCTCTTAAGCCTTTCAATCATAAAAACTTTTAAATTTTCAATGCCATCGAATAGAAATTTAAGTTTTTGTCCAGGCCACCCTCCAAGAAGGCTCCATTTTCTCTGGTTCTGTCGAGAAGATTTGACTTTTTCTTCCCGAAAGGTCTTCAGTATTCTTACTTCGCGAGGATTGGACAGCTTGAGTTCTTCCCGAGCGTACCTACCCAGATTTTTCAAAGATAAAGAATTTGAGATCTTCACCCTGAGGAGTTCATTTTCCTTCTTTAACTTCTCTATTCTCCTTTTAAGCTTTTGTATGTTGTAACTATCCCTTACCAACTCCACATTTTGGTATATCTCTGTTCCCACCACCGCGAAGACGAAGATGAGGATCAATAAAAACCACTTCATTTACACTTTTCCGCTGCCCTCAGCTTGGCTGAACGAACGCGGGGATTTGACCTTATTTCCTCAAATGAGGGCCTGACCACCTTTTTTGTCAGGATCTTTATCTCCTTTTCTCTTCTCTTTCTAAACTCATTCTTTACTATACGGTCCTCTAAGGAATGATAGCTGATTATGCAGACCCTTCCTCCTTTCTGTAGAAGGTCAAAGCAGCTGTTCAGACTAATTTTTAAATTTTCCAGCTCCTCGTTAACCTTGATGCGAAGGGCCTGAAATATCTTGGTGGCGAAGTGGATCTTCCTTTTTCGCCGGACCTCCGCAGGAATAGCTTTTCTTATCGTCTCTACCAACTCCTCCGTTGTCCTGAGAGGACGCTTTTTTCTTTCTTTAACTATAAACTTTGCCACCCTCCTGGCCCATCTCTCCTCCCCTAACTTGAAAAAGATCTCCTCTAACTTTTTTTCCGAAAGTTCGTTTACCAGGTGTGATGCAGTCAGTTCCTGCTGTTTGTCCATGCGCATGTCAAGAGGACTGTTCCAGCGGAAGCTAAATCCTCGCTGCCGGCTATCCAGTTGCATGGAAGAGACACCCAGATCATATAAGATACCGTTTACCTTTTTTATCTTCTCACCTTTTAAGATCTCATGAAGATCCTTGAAGTTTCCCTTTACCAGGATGATCTGCTTTTCGTATTCCCTCAGCTGCTCCTCAGCTATCCTTAAAGCTTCCTCATCCCGGTCTATTCCCAGAATTTTGGCCTTTCCATCCGTCTTCTCCAGGATAGCCCTGCTGTGACCACCAGATCCTATCGTGCAATCTACATAAAGGCCTCCTGCTTGAGGAGCAAGGTAATATAGAACCTCCTTGACCATTGCCGGTTGATGAAGAGAAACTTTCATATCTCCACATCCATAATCCTTTCTGCCAACTCCTCGAAAATAGCTCTTTTTTCCTGATAATACTCATTCCACCTTTCTTCGCTCCAGATCTCTATTTTATTAAATGCACCAATTATGACTATTTTGTCCTTAATCTCGGCCATCTCCTTCAAGGTTTGGGGCAGGGTAATCCTACCTTGAGCATCCGGTTGAACCGGATGAGCTCCGGAGAAAAAAAGCCTGAGGAAGGCTCGAGCATCGGAGTGAAGGGTAGAAAGACTTCTCAGTCTCTTTCCCAATCTTTTCCATTCCGAAAGGGGATAAAGGAACAGGGCTTTATCAAGACCAGGGGTGATGACAAATTGATCCTCGCTATCCGCCTGTTGACGCAGTCTTGAGGGAATGGTTAATCTATTCTTTTCGTCCAGAGAATGATGGTATTCGCCGGTGAACATCTTTTCCTCTTGTGTTTTTCTCCACTTTTCCCCACTTTATGCCACCGTTCCCCATAATACACTCAAAAATAATTTTGTCAAGAAAACGAACTATAAAATTCGTATGCTTCAAGAAAGCAAGAGGGAGGATGTGCTTCGGTTTCCTGAGCTTGACACCTCATCCCCTTGTGATAAAATCTTGACTACAATGAAAGAGTTCTTGTCTGGTAGATAAGACTTATTCGGCAAGTTTTAGAGGAGAAAAAATGAAAGATAGTAGCTTTATAGCGGGTTTGGATCTTGGGTCAATAAGCGTGAACGCTGTAGTTATAGATGGGGAGGGAAGGCTCGTTTACGAGGAAAAGTATACCCGACACAATGGCCAGCCCTTGGAAAAAGCACGCCAAGTGCTAAGGAGAATAGTTGAAAAATATCCTCTCGGATACGTAGCCGTTACCGGATCCAATGGAGAGCATCTCAGCAGGGAGTGGAAGGTGCCTTATTTTGAAGAGGTGATAGCTCACGCTAAGGGGATTCATCATCTTCATCCTGAGGTGAGGACGGTAATAGATATTGGAGGATGCGACGCCAAGTTCATCGCTCTTAACGAGAAGGGGGAGGTAATAGACTTTGGCATGAACTCAAGTTGTGCTTCGGGCACCGGTTCCTTCCTGGATCAGCAGGCGAAGAGATTGGAGTTGGACATAGAAGGAGAGTTTGCTGAGGAGGCCTTGAAGTCCACCAATCCTGCTCGTATTGCCGGAAGATGTGCTGTATTTGCTAAGAGCGATATGATTCACCTGCAACAAAAAGCCACTCCCATGAGGGATATAACTATGGGATTGTGTGAGGCGCTGGCAAGAAGTTACAAGAGCAACATCGCCCGTGGCAAGGATTTTGTCGAGCCCATATCCTTTCAAGGAGGAGTTGCGGCAAATAAGGCCATGCTTGTGGCCTTTAAGAAGGTCTTGAGAAAGGAAAACATAATCGTTCCCGAACATTTTTACTCCTTAGGAGCTCTGGGCGCGGCTCTATCCTTACTGGAGGAAAAGAAGGTCGAAAGGTTCGATCTGACTAACTTAAACAAGAGTTTTTCCGTGAGACGCAGCCGAGCAAGTCTTCCGAAACTCTCCTTAGATTACGAGGATGAAAAGCCTCCTCGTGAGGAAGAGGAATACAAGTTTCCTGCGGATGGTAAGTTGATAGATGCTTACCTGGGCATAGATATAGGCTCGGTGAGTACCAATGTGGCAGTGATAGATAGCCGTAAGCGACTCATCGCCAAAAGCTACCTTCCCACGGCGGGCAAACCCATTAAGGCTGTTCAGGACGGACTGAGAGAGGTGAGGAGAAAAGTAGAGGGGAAGGTCAGGATCCGAGGAGCAGCAACCACCGGATCGGGAAGATATATGATAGGGGCTTTCATAGGAGCGGATGTGATTAAAAACGAGATCACCGCTCAGGCTAAGGGAGCCTTAAATATAGACCCGAACGTGGATACCATCTTTGAGATTGGAGGTCAGGACTCCAAGTTTATTAGCTTGAAGGACGGGGCGATAGTTGACTTTACCATGAACAAGGTCTGCGCTGCCGGCACAGGCTCTTTCTTAGAGGAACAGGCAGAAAGCTTGGGGATAAACATCAAAAAGCAGTTCGAGGAGATAGCCTTCTCCAGCGACAGCCCAGCCGACCTGGGAGACAGATGTACTGTTTTCATGGAATCGGCGTTGGTCGAGCATCTACAGAGGGGAGTCCCGGTTCCTGATCTTGTGGCCGGTCTGGCTTATTCGGTGGCCTATAACTACCTGAACAAGGTGGTGGAAAATAGGAAAATCGGCGATAACATATTTTTCCAGGGAGGCACAGCCTGCAATAGGGCGGTGGTAGCTGCCTTTGAAAAGATCTTGGGAAGGAAGGTAATCGTTCCTCCCCATAACGAGGTCCTGGGGGCAATTGGAGCAGCTATCGTAGCTATGGAGGAGACGGTTGGCGAGAGCAAGTTTAAGGGATTTGGCTTAAGTGAGGTAAACTATCGAATGACCTCCTTTGTGTGCAATGGTTGTTCAAACCATTGCAAGGTCAATCAGGTATGGATCGAAGGGGAGGAAAAGCCTCTGACCTACGGAGACAGATGCGAAAGGTACAGCGGCAAGGAAGGAAGGAAGAGGATAGAGGGACTTCCCGACTTTTTCAAGGAGAGGGAAAGGCTTCTTTTTTCCGGAACAAGAAAAGGGGAAAAATCAAATGGAAAGAAAATTGGCATACCTCGTGCCCTTTACAACTTTGAGCTTTTTCCCTTATGGAATGCCTTTTTCTCCGAACTTGGCTATGAGGTGGTACTTTCAGATAGAACCAACGATACCATCATTCATCAAGGGGTGGAAGCCGTAACCGCTGAGCTGTGTTTCCCCATGAAGGTTGCCCACGGTCATGTCCTGAACCTGCTTGAGAAGAAGGTGGATTATATATTCCTGCCCAGCCTGATCGACTTCGAGAAGAAGGAAGAAATCTTGAGAAGAACCTATAACTGTGCCTGGTCTCAGGCCCTACCTTATTTTGTCAACTCAAGCATAGATAGAAAAAAATATCCCCATACAAAGATACTTGAGCCAAAGCTATCCTTAAGGGAAGGATTGAAGAAGGCCTTAATTCAGATAGGCAAAGAATTAGGAGAGGACCCACTTAAGGTCAAAAAAGCTGCTGAGGAAGCGAAAAAGGCGCAATATCGGTTTTATGAGAAGTTAAAACAGAAAGGTAAGGAGGTCTTGGAAAAGTTAAACGGAAAGAGGGGTTTTGTGATAGTATCCCGGCCTTATAATGGATGTGATCCGGGACTTAACCTTGATCTGGCCAGGAAGATGAGGGAGTTAGGAATGCTGCCAATACCTTTAGACTTTCTGGATCTGGACTTCTCCTTGATCTCCGATGACTATCCTAATCTGTACTGGTATCAAGGACAGAAGATCTTAGCTGCTGCCCGAAGGATAAGACAGACAAAAAACCTTTATCCCATCTACCTTACCAACTTCGCCTGTGGGCCGGATTCTTTTATCAGCAAGTACTTCAATGAGGAGATGGACAGGCCTTACCTTGAACTACAAATTGACGAACATAGCGCTGAGGCAGGGGTCATCACCCGCTTAGAGGCTTTTTTGGACAGCGTTAAGAACAGGGAGGCTCTGACAAGAAGACCCCCAATGGCCCGATCTGTCCTGTCCAGGGCGAACCTGCCCGAGGATGAGAGAACAATTTACATTCCCTATATGGACGATCACTCCTATGCCCTGAAGGCAGCACTTGAAGCTTTGGGAAAAAGAGCCGAGGTTATGGAGGTGAGTGATGAAAGAAGCGTGCGAGAGGCGCGAAAATATACCACGGGAAGAGAATGTTATCCCTGTATCCTGACCACAGGGGATATCCTTAAGGTGATAAATAACGACCACTTTGATCCTAAAAGATGCGCCTTTTTTATGGGAACAGCACAGGGGCCCTGCAGATTTGGCCAGTATTGTGCTTTCCAGAAACAAATTTTAAGAAGAATTGGTCATGAGGACATCCCCGTCGTCTCCTTAGATTCCGAAAACAGCTACGGAGGTCTGGGGGTAAGGTTTACCAAATTAGCCTGGGAGGGCATCGTGGCTATAGATATACTGCGTAAGGTTCAGAGATTGATAAGACCTGACGAGCTAAACAAAGGAGAGACGGATAGGGTGTATTTAAAATACCGGGATGAGGTCTGCAGAGCTGTAAGGGAGGGAAGAGGAGTGGCTACTGTTATGAAGGAGGCTGCGGGCGCCTTTAAGAAGATAAGGAGAAAGAAAGAGGACAGGCCCGTAGTTACCGTAGTGGGAGAAATATACGTAAGACACAATCCATTTGCCAACAACTTCATCATAGAGGAGCTGGAAAGATATGGGCTGAAAGTGGAGCTGGCTTCGATGCGAGAGTGGTTTATGTATACGAATGAGATGCACAGGGATGTGAGTTTGAAGGAAAGGAACTTTTTGGAGTTCGTTAAGAATCGGGCAAGAAATCTATTCCAGAAGATGATAGAAGAAAAGCTTGTCCTTCCTTTCGAGGAAATAGTAAAGGGATATGAGGAACCTGAAATAAGGGAAGTCCTTGAGCTGGGCGAAAAATACCTACATCGTTCCCTAAGGGGAGAGGCCATCCTGACGGTGGGAAAGACCTTGCATTCCATAAAGAGGGGAAGGGATGGGGTAGTTAACGTGATGCCGTTTACCTGTATGCCGGGTAATATAACCGTCGCCGCGATGACACAGATAGAGAAGGACTATCCAGGTTTTCCTATCCTTAGCCTTTCCTACGATGACTCCCATCAGGCAAACTATTTGAACAAGGTGAGAACCTTCATCGCCCGGGTGAAAAGTTATCATAAAAGTAAGCGAAAAGCCATCCTGTGAACGCAGGTTATTTAAACATAGAGGAGAGTAAATTGAGGGTAGCTATAGTTTATCCCCCAAAATCAAGAAAGATGGAGGCAATTGTGGAAGCTATCTCCTCAAGCAGTAAGGAGGCAGGGCATCAGGTACAACAGATAAGGGCAGTTAGAGGAGTTGGCATAAAGAGTCTTTTTTCTTATGACCTGGTCTATGTGGGAAGCCCGGTGATGGGACTGTGGGGTGGGAAATTTTCCGAGGAAATTGCCTCCTTCATAAGGGAATGCAGTGGATTGGAGGGGAAAAAGGTGGCCGTCTTCGTCATCCCCAAGATGCTCGGGGTGAGCAAGGCCATAAAGAGGCTGATGGCCTTGCTGGAAAAACAGGGTTCCATAATCATCGACTTTCGAAGAATCAGGAATTTGTCAGAGGCCAGGGCTTTTGGTCAGAGACTATCCCGGAAAATCCTTAGCCAGAATTAACGATCAAAGATAGCCTCAGAATTTAGCCTGTGCAGTAAAATCCCTGGATTAATCTATCAGTGGCAAAGCTTACCTTGAAGTACAGGAATTTATAAACATTTGTTTAATAAAGGGGGGAAACATCCCCCCTCAAGTGTCGTTTTCTTGCCTACTTTGCTCTCCGTTGGATGGTTTCCGTTTGTCGTGTTTGAAGGGAGAACTTCTATGGGTCCCAAGAAAGCAACCTTAAGCGATTTAAGAGAAATGCTCGAGGAGTACAAGAAATACTTATCCAATGTAGAGCAGCTTGGCAAAGATGTCCTGAAGATGCTCACCTTAAGGGATGAAATTGAGGAGCTTTTGCATAGCTTAGAGGAGAGGGGAACGAATGTCTCCGCAGAGAGGACAAAACTGGAGAACCTCGATCCCATAGCGAGAAAAAAGGCAAAGATAATACTCAAACACCTCAAAGCTTCTGTCGAGCTTGCCCCTTATCGAGAGGAAAGAAAGATCCCTGCCTCTCATTGGTGGTGGTACCTGGATGATTTAATTAAAGAGGAAAAGTTAAGTGTGGTAAAAAAATGGCTTATAAGGGGAGGGGTAGGGATTGCAGCTCTTCTTTGCGCTTACGTTGTCTTGACCAGGTTCCTCCCACAGCCTGAGCCGGTCATCCTCCTTCAGGAGAAGGGTAGCCGGCTCTACGAGGAGGGAAGAGTAGATGAGGCCATCGCGGTTTACAAAAAAGCCCTCAAGCTCAACCCTGAGGAGTATTCCATTTATCTTATGTTAGGGGTTCTTTATGAGGAGAAAGGAGTGTTGGAGGAGGCGAGCCGTTATTTTGAGGAGGCCAAAAATCTATCTCCTAAAAAGATAGATTTTTACAATCAAAGGGGAATGATTTATTATCAGAGGGGAAAGTTAGACAGGGCAATCTCCGACGCTAAGGAGGCGCTGAAGATAGATCCTAACAGCGCTGCCTCTCATTTTTTGCTGGGAAGTTGTTACGAGGTCCAGGGAAGGGTAAAGGAAGCAATCTCCGAATACCAGATGGTCTCCAATTTGGATACTGATCCCAAGCTCACTGCAATGGCTCGCATTAAGATGGGAATGCTTATGCAAAGATCAATGGTCTCCCCTCTTCCTTCCAAAACTCACAAGGAAAACTCTCGGGACTAAAGAGGATTTTTTGGCCTTTTCTCAATTTCATATAAGGAGGTTTAGATGAAGATAGCTGTTTCGGGATGGAGCCTGCACAGGCGCTTTCAAGAAGGCAAGTTGAAGCTTTTGGATTTTCCAAAGGAGGTGAGGGAAAAATTCGGAGTAAAGGGGATCGAACTCAACTCTCCCTTCTTTGAATCCTTAGAGGATGATTACCTTGAAAGGTTGAGGGAAAGGGTGGAGGAGTGCGGAATGAAGGTGGGGAACATCGCCGTGGACAGTGAAGGAGACCTTGCCTCCTTGGATGAGAAAGCTCGCCGGCAAGCGGTAGAAAACCATAAAAAGTGGATATACATCGCCAAAAAGATTGGCTCTCCATCGTTTCGAGCAAATGCCGGTGGATATGGAAAAGTTAACGAAGACGTCATCAAGGCATGCATTAAGAGCTTCTCCGAGCTATGTCAGGAGGCAGAAAGAGAAGGGATCAGTGTCCTCATCGAAAATCATGGAGGCATCAGTGGCGATCCTGACATCATCGTCAGAATAGTTGAGGAGGTGAAAAAGGGAATAGGCACCTGCCCTGATTTTGGTAATTTCCCTGATGAGGTTCGCTACAGTGCATTGGAGAAGATAGCCAAATACGCCAAATTTGTCCACGCCAAGTTCTACGAGTTTGATGAAAACGGAGAAGATACCAGAATTGATGCTTCCCGCTGTATAAACATCTTGAAAAAGGCAGGATTTGACGGATGGCTGAGCATTGAATTTGAAGGCAAGGGAGATGAGGAGGAAGGAGTAACCAGGTCAATTGAGCTTTGCAAAAAGTATCTTTAAAGAGGAAAAAGGTGAAGGCCATTGTGTTTGAGGAGAAGGGCAGGTGGGGTTTGAAAGATGTTCCCGTTCCCAAAGTGGGAGTTGATGAGGTGCTGATAAAGGTGGACAGCTGTGGCATCTGTGGAACGGACGTTCACATATATGAAGGAGTTTTTCCGGCCAATTTCCCATTAATTCCAGGGCATGAGTTCGCCGGGGTGGTCGAGGAGGTAGGAGAAGGAGTAAAGGACTTTAAGATAGGAGATCGCGTCACCGTAAATCCCAACCTCGCCTGCGAAAAATGTAGGTATTGTCGAAAAGGCCAGCAGCATCTTTGCCTCTTGCCCACTCGTCTGGGGGTCACCACTGATGGGGGATTTGCTGAATATGTTAAGGCTAAGGAGGTTGTGGTGTATCACCTTCCTGAAAAACTTGATTTAGAACTTGCCTCCTTTGCTGAGCCCCTGTCCTGCTGCATACATGGAGTAGATCTGGCACAGATTAAGACGGGAAATTCCGTGGTCATCCTGGGAGCCGGTCCTATTGGACTGCTCATCCTGCAACTGGTGAGGATCTCTGGAGCTGACAGGGTTGTAATCACCGACACCATCGAGAAAAGGAGGAAGCTTGCTCTTCAATTAGGGGCGAACTTAGCATTAGACCCCTCTCAGGCAGATGTAGAGAGGGAGATTGAGAATTTCTTAAGGGGAAAAGCTGAGGTGGTTATGGAATGCGTGGGAACCCTTCAAACAGAGGAACAGTCTTTGAAGCTGGTGGAGCCAGGAGGAACTGTAATCTGGTTTGGAGTGGCCGACCCCAAGACAAGGGTGAGAATAAATCCCTTTTATATCTACGAAAATGAGATCACCATCAAGGGTTCCTTCGTTAATCCCTACACCATGGAAAGGGCGATCAGACTTCTTGCAGAAGGCAGGATAAGGGCACATGAGCTCATAACGCACAGGTTCGGACTGGATAAATTTGGCGAGGCCATAAGGGCTTATCGAGAAGATGCGGATAGGGTAAAGATCCTTATAAAGCCATAAAGGCAGGCGGGAAGGAGAGCTTGTGTGAAGGCAATTTTAAAAAAGAAGGAAAGTTTAGGTTTTGAGCTTGAGGACCTTCCCATACCTGAGCCCGAGGAGGGGCAGGTCCTCGTCAAGGTGAGGGCCACGGCAATATGTGGTTCGGACCTGAAGCTATATGAATGGACTCCCTGGTGCAAAAGTGTGGTCAAATCCCTTCCCTTCATCCCCGGTCATGAGTGCTCGGGAGAGGTGGTGAAGGTGGGAAAGGGTGTAAAAGGCATTAAGGTGGGCGATAAGGTGGCAGCAGAGACTCATATTCCCTGTGGAAAATGCTGGCAGTGCAGGCATAACCGTCCCCATACCTGCCAGAATATGGAACTTTTTGGTCATACGGTAAACGGATGTTTTGCTGAGTACTGTATAATACCTGAGATATCCACCAGGAAACTACCTGAGGAATTTCCCCTTGAGAAAGGTTGTCTTCTCGAACCTATGGGAATTCCTCTCAGAGCGGTATATGAAGGAGAGGTAGAAGGTGACTCAGTTGTGATCATAGGGTGCGGGCCTATAGGACAGTTCGCTATAGGCATCTCCAGAATAAGGGGAGCTGAGAAGGTCATTGCCATAGACATCAACGAGAAAAGGCTGGATATAGCCAGCAAGATGGGAGCAACTCATCTGATCAATCCCCAAAAGGAGTCGGTGGTAGAGAAAGTTTTGTCGTTGACCGAGGGAAATGGAGCAGGAGTGATAATAGAGGCCTCAGGTAATGCTGAGGCTCTGGAGAGGGCGTTTGGTTACCTGAGGGTAGGAGGAAAGCTATTTACCATAGGACATCCTCAAAGACCCTTAAAGATAGATGTCTCATCCCAGATCATCTTCAAGGAGGCAAAAATTGTTGGACTGTGGGGAAGGCAAATTTGGAAGACCTGGGAGATAGCTGAGAACCTGCTTTCCACGGGAAAGCTCAATGTCGAGCCTATGGTCACCCATAAATTTTCCCTACAGGATTTTGAAGAGGCTTTCAGAGTAGCCATCTCAGGTGAGGGATGCAAGATAATGCTCGTCCCTTAAAGGAGTTTGAATGAAATGAAGGTGTATATTCTACTTGACGGCGAGGGCATAACCGGTGTAGTTGATCATGAAAGACAGGTTAAGCCAGGCTGTCCGGGATATGAGGAGATGAGAAAGCTTTTAATGTCAGATCTGAACTCAGCCATAGAGGGAGCCATAGAGGGAGGAGCAAGGAAGGTTGTCGTCTACGATATGCATTACTACGGCCTTAATGTGATTTTAAGCGAGGTTCCTCCTGAGGCAGAAGTGGTTATGGGGAAGCCCCCGAAGATAGCTCCGCCGGCAGGTTTGGATGAAAGCTTTGACGCTTTAATTATGATAGGCTTTCACTCTATGGCCCAGACCAAGGAAGGCCTTCTTCCTCATACTTATACCCTGGATATGAAGGCCCTGCGACTTAATGGGATATTAATGGGGGAAATTGGCCTGGAAGCATCTATCGCTGGAACAAGAAATGTTCCTTTGGTGATGATAAGTGGAGATTCTGCGGCGATGAAGGAGGCAGGGGATTTAGTTGGGGATTTTGAGCAGGCTTGTGTGAAGTATGCTGCAGGCGAGCACGGTGCTCTCTGTCTTCCTCCCTCGAAGACGAGTAAGCTCATCAGGGAAAAAGCTAAGGCGGCCCTAAAAAGAATAAACGATTTTAAACCCTATAAGGTTAATCCTCCTTATACCATAGAGATAGAGTTCTATGATGAGTCCTCTGCCCGTAAGGCATCGGCCATAGAGGGAGTAACAAGGAAGGACATAAGCAAGGTAGAGATGAAGGGAGACGACCTTGCCCTTCTGTGGGAAAGCTTTTTAAGCAAATACACAGCTTAAAAATGGAGGAAAAGAGCAAGCCTCATTATTTGGGTCACAGGGAACGCCTCAGGAGACGTTTTCAAAAGGCAGGTGCAGGAGGACTTCATAGCTACGAGCTCCTCGAGCTCCTCCTGACCTATGCCATTCCCCGTAAAGATGTAAAACCTGTTGCAAAACGTCTCATTAGACGGTTTGGAAGTCTTGGTGCTGTCTTTGATGCCAGCTTAGAGGAGCTTGAGGGTGTTCTCGACGTTGGTCCATCGTCGGCTATTCTCATAAAGTTGGTGAAGGAAATTTTGTGTGTTTATCTTAGTGAGAAGATGGAGGGAAAAGATCTTCTTTCCTCGCCCCGGACAGCGGCAAGTTTTGCCCGGGCAAAACTTGCCGCTCTATCTTATGAAGCCTTTATGGTGATTTACCTTAACGTTAAAAACGAGGTTATTGACTATGAGGTAGTTCATGAGGGGACGATTGACAGAGCGGTGATCTATCCTCGACGCATCATAGAATCTGCCTTAGCTCACCATGCTGCAGGACTACTTCTCGTGCACAACCATCCCAGTGGACATCCTCAGGCTTCAAGCGAGGATAAAAGAATTACCTCCACCATCGCCGAGGCTGCAGAAATGGTGGATATTAAAGTTGTGGATCATATCATCGTAGGAAAAAATGGTTACTTTAGCTTTGTCGAGCAGGGACTTGAGAGCTTTCTTAAGCCGTAACGACAAACTTAAAGCTCTATATTATATATCCTTAATAGGGAGGTTTGGGAGATGATAAATATCCTCATTGACACAGATATAGGAGATGATGTAGATGATGCCTTAGCCATTGGATTTGCCTTAAGTTGCCCTGAGCTTGACGTTAAGGCGATCACCACAGTCTATGGAGATACAAAGACCAGGGCTAAGCTGGTGCTTAAATTACTGAAGGCCTTTGGCAGGGAAGATATACCGGTAGGTGTGGGAATTAAAAGACCACTCCTTGGAAAGGAGAGAACTGACCAAGTGAATCAGGCAGTGGTGCTTGATGAAAGGGAAATCTTGGCGGCTCCTTCAAGACAGGCTGCAGTGGACCTCATCATCTCTCAGGTTATGGCTTGTGAGCATCCTATCATCGTCACCATCGGACCCCTTACTAATGTAGCTGCGGCACTTGTAAAAGAGCCTGATTTAGCCAGAAAAGCTAAATTGGTCATGATGGGGGGAGCAGTTAACAGGCAACAAGCTGAATATAACGTTAGATGCGATCCTGAGGCGGCGAGAATTGTTCTTGAATCGGGGATACAGGTCATTATGGTAGGTTTAGATGTGACGACCAAATGTAAGCTCGGACAGGAGGAACTAAATAGCTTGGCCAAAAAAGCTTCCCCCACCACCCATCTTTTAATGGATATGATAAGAGCATGGCAAAGATCAACCGGCAGAGTATATCCTATCCTGCACGATCCCTTAGCTGTAGCGGTGTCCTTTGACCAAACTTTGGTGAAAATGGAGCCCAGGAAAGTGAATGTGGAAACCAGAGGCGAATTTACCCGGGGATTTACCCTCACCTCAAAGGAGAAAGCTTCTAACGTTAAGGTGTGTCTTGATGTGGATGCTGTTCGGTTTATTACTCTTTTTATGAGAAGAATTTTAAAAGTTTAAATGGCCTTTCCTTTACGGAACCTCCCTCCTAAAAAGCGTTTGTTGACAAAAGATTAAATCTATATAAAATAAGGCAAAATTATGGTCTATAAATGAGTTTAGAAAAAGGAAGTTAGGATGGGACCGGATAAGAATAGGCTAATCGAGGTAAGGAAGAAAAAGCTAAGGGAATGGATGGAAAAGGAGGGCAATCCTTATTGGGTAAAGTTTTCACCCGATCATTCTACTCAAAAGATACGCGACAAATACGGCAACCTTAAGGCAGGAGAAGGTGTAGATATAGAGGTTCGTCTTGGGGGAAGGATTGTTGCCCAGCGAGGACATGGAAAGGCTATGTTTATTGATATAAGAGATGGCTCGGGTAAGATCCAGGCTTATGCTCGCAAGGACATCCTGAAGGAAAGATATTCTCTCTTTAAAAAGCTCGAGCTGGGTGATATCATTGGAGTGAAGGGAAAGGTTTTCAAGACCAGGACAGGTGAGCTCACCATTGATGTCTCGGAGTTTTTCCTCCTTGCCAAATCCCTTCGTCCTCTTCCTGAAAAGTGGCATGGTCTACAGGACATAGAACTACGTTATCGCAAGCGCTATCTGGATCTACTTTTTAACCCCGAGGTTAAGAAGACCTTTCTCAAACGTGGAGCAATAATTAAATGCATAAGAGATTTTCTGGACAGGAGAGGGTATCTTGAGGTGGAAACTCCGATGATGCAGCCTGTTCCAGGGGGCGCTACGGCAAGACCTTTTCGGACTCACCATTATGCCTTAGACAAGGATTTTTATCTCAGAATAGCCCCTGAGCTTTATCTGAAGAAGTTGGTGGTGGGAGGATTGGAGAAGATATACGAGCTAAATAGAAATTTCAGAAACGAGGGGATGGATCGATTCCACAATCCCGAGTTTACAATGCTGGAGATTTACTCTGCCTACAGTGATTATAAGGAGATGATGGAACTGTCCGAAAAACTCATCTGTGAGGTGGCAAAGAAGGTTAACGGTAGCCTTAAGATCAACTATCAAGGAAGTGAAATTGATCTTTCTCCCCCCTGGAGGAGGATGACGTTTAAGGCGGCTCTCAAGGAGATAGGAGGGTTGGAAGTCAACTATGAGAATGAGGAAGCCCTCAAGGAGGCTGCCTCAAAGGCGGGATTGAAGGTAGAGGGTTTGAGAAAGGACCAGATACTTGAACACCTCTTAGATAAGAAGGTCGTTCCAAACTTGATCCAGCCCACCTTTATCCTTGATTATCCTGAGGAGACCTGTCCTCTGGCAAAGAGAAAGAAGGATGAGCCTTCTTTAATTGAACGCTTTGAGATATTCATAGGGGGGGAGGAGATAGGAAATGCCTATTCCGAGTTAAACGATCCCATTGAGCAGAGAGAAAGATTCCTGAAGGCAAAGGCAGAAGATAAGTCCCTGGATGAAGATTTTTTGGAAGCGATGGAATATGGGATGCCTCCCACAGGAGGCTTGGGAATAGGAATAGATAGGTTGGTGATGCTGTTGACCAACTCTTCATCTATTCGAGATGTAATCCTTTTTCCACAGATGAGGCCGAAGTAGAAATTTAGCCCTTGGTGGCATTATAGAGATAAGGAGTTTAAGATGGGATTGTGGATTTATTTGAATGGAAGATATGTTCCTGAGGAGGAAGCAAGGATATCGGTCTTTGACCATGGTTTTCTCTATGGCGATGGGGTTTTCGAGGGGATAAGGGCTTATAGGGGGAGGGTCTTTAAGTTGGAGGAACATCTTCAAAGATTGTATGCTTCAGCCAAGGCCATTGCCTTAAAGATTCCCTTATCCAAGGAGGAGATGAAGGAGAAAGTACTGGAGACCTTGAGAAAGAACAGGCTCAAGGATGCTTATATCCGCTTAGTTGTCTCCCGGGGAAAGGGAGATCTCGGTCTGGACCCTCTTAAGTGTCCTCATCCGGAGGTTATCATCATCGCTCACAGGATAAGCATATATCCAGAAGAACTTTACCAGAAGGGCATGGAGGTGGTGATCGTCTCCACCCGGAGAAATATTCCTTCCGCCTTAGATCCTTCTATTAAATCCTTGAACTATCTCAACAATATCCTGGCCAAGATAGAGGCTAACTCTAAAGGCGTACCAGAGGCGATAATGCTCAACAATGATGGCTATGTAGCTGAGTGTACAGGGGATAACATATTCATCGTGAAAGATGGAACCTTGATCACTCCCCCTGTCTGGGTAGGGATCTTGAGGGGTATTACCCGGGATGTGGTAATTCATTTAGCTCAAGAGGAAAAAATTCCCGTTCGAGAGGAAGTATTTACCCCGGCTGAGCTTTATGCAAGCGATGAATGCTTCCTTACCGGGACGGCAGCAGAGATCGTTCCGGTAACACGAGTAGATGGAAGGGTTATCGGAAAGGGAGAAATAGGCGAGGTCACCAAAAAGCTGATGGGCAAGTTTCGGCAGTTAGCTCACTCAGAGGGAACGCCCATTTACGAAAGCTGAGGAGGTAAGTTATGGCTAAGATTTATTACGAAAAAGATGCAAGTCTGGAAGTTCTAAAGGAGAGGACGATCGCCATCATCGGATATGGCAATCAGGGCCATGCGCAAGCGCAAAATTTAAAGGATAGCGGCCTAAGGGTGATAGTGGCGGATCTTAAGGGAAGTGAGAATTGGAAGAAGGCTGAAGAAGCGGGTTTTGAGGTTATGGAGACAAAAGAGGCAGCTCAGAGGGCTGATGTCATCCAGATCCTGATCCCTGATGAATACCAGGCACAGATGTATAAAAATGACATAGCCCCTTACCTGAAAAAGGGAAATGCCTTGGGCTTTTCTCATGGATTCAACATCCATTTTCATCAGATTGTTCCTCCTGAGGATGTGGACGTCTTTATGGTCGCTCCCAAAGGGCCAGGAGCTTTGGTGCGGACGATGTATCTTGAGGGAAAAGGTGTTCCCTGTCTGATCGCCGTTGAGCAGGATGCCACTGGCTCAGCCAAACAGCTGGCTTTAGCCTACGCTAAAGCAATTGGGGGAACCAGAGCTGGGGTTATAGAGACTACCTTTAAGGAGGAGACGGAGACGGACCTGTTTGGAGAGCAGGTTGTCCTCTGCGGAGGAGTCACTGCCTTGATCAAGGCTGCCTTTGAGACCCTTGTGGAAGCTGGCTATCAGCCAGAGATGGCCTACTTTGAGTGTCTGCATGAGCTGAAGCTAATCACCGATCTAATCCAAGAAAGTGGGCTAAGTGGGATGAGGTCGGCCATCAGTAATACCGCCGAGTACGGTGATCTCACCCGAGGGCCCAGAATCATCACGGACAGGACGAAAGAGGAAATGAAAAAGATATTGCAGGAGATTCAGTCTGGAGAGTTTGCTCGAGAATGGATTCTGGAGAACAAAGCTGGACGTCCTGTGTTCAACGCTCTGGCCAAAAAAGATGAGGAACACCTGATAGAGAAGGTGGGTAGAAATTTGCGGGGAATGATGAACTGGATTAAGGGTGGAAAAAATTGATGAAACACGTCATCTCTGTAGAAGTTGAGAATCGCTTTGGGATATTGGCTCGTATTTCCTCTCTGTTCAGTGCGCGAGGATTTAACATTGATAGTCTGGCAGTGGGGGAGACAGAGGATCCCACCGTATCTCGTATGACGTTGGTGGTTCCAGGGGACGATCGCATTATCGAGCAGGTCATAAAGCAGCTGCGTAAATTAATAGATGTGATTAAGGTGGTGGACCTGACGGATAAGGAGAGGATAGAACGTGAGCTGATTTTGGTAAAGGTAAAGGCTAAGGGAGCGGACAGAGCCGAAATTATGCGTATAGTGGATATCTTCAGGGCAAGGATAGTGGACGTCCACCCTGACAGCTTCATCATAGAGGCGACAGGTAGCGAGGAGAAAATTAAGGGAATTCTTTCCCTTCTGAAGTCTTTTGGCATCAAGAAATTAGTGCGTACGGGAAAGATAGCCATTCCCCGTGAGGGAGAAGGCTGATAAGGGGATGGATGGAAGGATGGAAAGGACGCTGGTCTTAATTAAGCCGGATGGAGTGTGTAAGGGGTTGATCGGTGAGGTAATAAGAAGGGTGGAAAAGGAAGGGTTTAAGATAGTGGGTTTGAAGATGCTGCGTTTTGACGAGGAGAAAGCTGAGAAGTTTTATCGTCCGCATAAGGGAAAACATTTCTTCCCCGGCTTGATCAAGTTTATGCTCACCGCTCCCTCGGTAGCCCTCGTGGTGGAGGGGAGGGGAGCGATCAGAAGGATAAGAGAGATTATTGGGGAAAGAAGGCCTGAGGAGGCCGGTTCTGAGACGATCAGGGGAAGATACGCCTCAGATGGGAGAAGAAATATAGTCCATGGATCTGATTCTCCTTCATCTGCGCAGCAGGAGATTGCCTGTCTTTTTGGGCCAGAGGAGATCTTCCCTTATGAAAAAGATGATTGGCTGAAAAGTGAGCCAGGATGAAGGAGTCCAATCGATGCTTATGATCCGTCCCTTTCAAGGCATCATCTACGATGAGAAAAAGGTAGGCGACTTGACAAAGGTTCTGGCTCCTCCCTATGATGTGATCTCTCCTTCTGAACAAAAATTTTACCATCAGCTTCATCCCTACAATATCATCCGTATTATATTAGGCGAGGAATATCCTGCTGACACAGAGGAGGAAAACAAGTATACGCGTGCGAGAAATTACTTTAAAAAATGGCTTTCCTCTGGTATATTGGTAAAGGAAAAAGTGCCAGCCATATATGTCTATGAGCAGGAGTATCCTTTTGAAGAGAGGAGGGTAAGGCGAAGAGGATTTATCGCCTTAATGAAACTGGAAAAATTCGGCTCCGGAGTGATCTTTCCTCATGAAAGGACCCTTCCTCATGCCAGGCTGGATCGGTTAAGGTTGCTCAGAGCCTGCAGAGCTAACTTCAGCCCTATATTTTCCCTGTATTCAGACCGCTCCCATAGGGTGGATGAGCGGATAGAGAGAGCGAGCTTCCTTTTTTCGATAAGGGATAAGGATGGGGTAAGGCACAGTTTAGGAGCCATCAGGGACAAGAGCGTGATCGAGGAGATAGCTGAGGAGATGAAGGACAAGAAGGTGTTCATTGCTGATGGACATCACCGCTATCTCACAGCGCTTAGCTTCAGGGAGGAAATGGGAGGAAAGGGAAGAGGAGAGGATTTTGTGATGATGTATTTCTTAAATATGGAAGGCGGCTCCGCCACCATCCTTCCCGTGCACAGGGCTGTAAGAAATCTTGGAGTAAGAAAGCTTGCTCAACTGAAGGAAAGCTTAAGCGAGTTTTTCAACATAGAGGTATTCGAGTTTTCCCCGAAGGACGAGAAGAGGCAAAGGAAAAGGATGCTTGAGCGACTGCGAGGCACAGGAGAGGACTGTGCCTTCGGAATGTATTGCGGGGAGAAGAGGTATTATTTTTTAAGTCTGAAGGAAACCTATAAGGATAGCTTTCAGGGGAAGGTGGACAGTGCTATCTTGAACGAGCTGATATTGGAGAAGATCTTAAAGAGAAAGGATTGGAAGAAAGGTGAGGACATCGATTTTGTGAAGGATGAGGAGAAGGCAGTAAGTTTAATCAGAAAAGGAGACTATCAGATAGCCTTCTTCTTGAAACCCCCTTCTTTAAGGCAGATAAGAGAGATCTCCCTTGCCGGCAAAGTGATGCCTCCGAAGACCAGCTACTTCTATCCCAAGCTTTTAAGTGGCCTGGTGATAAGAGAGCTTGACGAACAGAATGGAGCCTTCTAAATTATTCAAGATGAGATGCTCTCGGGGGAAGCAGCGAAGCGTCGAGAGGAAAGTATGAGGCATATAGACTCCTACAGGGATTGGATACTTTTAAGCAAGGTATCCCATCTTGGTCCCAAGAGGTGTCGTGAGTTGGTGAGGCATTTTGGATCTCCCGGAAAGGTTCTTTCTGCTTCAGTAAAAAAACTTATGGAGGTTCCTGGAATAGGGAAGGAGGTGGCCCTTTCCATAGTTCGAGCTCGAGAAAGCGTAGATGTAGAAAAGGACCTGGAGTATATGGATGAAGTGGGCATAACTCTCGTCAACTTTCAGGATTCACTTTATCCTGTTAACCTGAGAACGATCAGCGATCCTCCCTTTCTCCTCTATGTAAGAGGTGAGCTGAAAAAGGAGGATGAGAATGCTGTTGCCATAGTGGGGACTCGAAGAGCCACTACCTATGGAAGGCTTACGGCCAGAAGGTTAGCTCGAGACCTTGGAAGGAGGGGAGTTACCATCGTCAGTGGAATGGCCCGGGGCATTGATACGGCAGCACATCAGGGAGCCCTTGAGGTAGGAGCAAGGACCATTGCCGTGCTCGGATGTGGGATAGATGTGGTCTATCCCCCTGAGAACAGAAAGCTGATGGAGGAAATCGTCAAAAATGGAGCAGTGGTCTCTGAGTTTCCTCTTGGAACCTTACCTGAAGCACCGAATTTTCCTCAGCGTAATCGCATCATCAGTGGTTTAAGCAAGGGGGTACTGGTGGTGGAGGCTCCCTTAAGAAGTGGAGCCTTGATCACGGTCGACTTTGCCCTGGAACAAGGAAGGGAGGTCTTTGCGGTTCCGGGACAGATAAACAGTCCCACAAGTCAAGGAGTAAATCGCCTGATCAAAGAGGGGGCGAAGCTGGTGGAAAGTGTCGAGGATGTAATGGAAGAGCTGGGCTTTTCTCTTTGTGAGGATCGAGCCGCGATGAAGAGAGCTGAGGAAAAGGAAAGGTCTCTTTCTTTAGAGGAGAAAAAAATTTTTTCCTTATTAAAGGATGTTCCCGTCCATATCGATTTCATAATTAGTGGTAGCGGAATGTCTGCCTCTAAGGTAGCGGCAGTCCTGGTAGGCCTCCAGTTAAAGGGTTTGGTACGGGAGCTTCCCGGAAAACTATTCGTTAAAGGTTAAGGCTTATGTCTAAGAATTTAGTCATTGTAGAGTCTCCGGCCAAAGCTAAGACCATAAACAGGTTTCTCGGCAAAGCCTTTCAGGTGGAATCCTGTTACGGACACATAAAGGATTTGCCGGAGAACCGCTTAGGGGTGGACATAAAAAATGGGTTTAAGCCTACCTACCAGATCATTCCTGGCAAGGAAAAGATTGTGGAAAAACTTAAGAAGCTGAGCCAAAAGGCAAAACGAATTTATCTGGCCACCGATATGGACAGGGAAGGTGAAGCCATTTCCTGGCATCTTTCTCAGGAGCTAAATCATAAAAAAGCGGTGAGGGTTATCTTCAATCAGATAACGAAAGGAGCAATTCAGAAGGCCATAGAAAATCCTTCTCAGATCGACCTCAATAAGGTAGAGGCTCAACAGGGAAGAAGGGTTTTGGATAGGTTGGTGGGCTATAAGCTTTCTCCTCTTTTGTGGAAAAAGGTAAGAAGAGGACTTTCAGCAGGAAGAGTTCAATCGGTGGCGGTGAGGTTGATTTGCGAGCGAGAGAAGGAAATTGAGGAATTCAATCCCCAGGAGTACTGGACAGTTTTGGCTAAATTTGCCCCCTTGAGAAAGAAAGCTATTTTAGAGGCAAAGTTAGCTCAGATTGATGGAAAAAAGGTAGCTATAAAGAGTGAAGGTAAAGTGAGAGAAGTTATCGAGAGGGTAAGGAAAGAAAGATGCCGTGTAGATAAGGTGAAGGAAGAGGAAAAAAGAAGATTTCCCTCCCCTCCTTTTATCACCAGCACCCTGCAGCAGGCAGCATGGTCTCGATTAGGGTTTTCTGCTAACAAGACGATGAGGATAGCCCAGGAGCTATATGAAGGACAGGAAATCGGAGGTGAGGGCAGGGTGGGATTGATCACTTACATGAGGACGGATTCGGTGAGGGTGGCTAAGGAGGCCCAGGAGGAGGCAAGAAAGTACCTGAGAAAGGAGCTGGGAGAGGAGTTCTTGCCGAAGGATATACCTCAATATAAAAACAGAAAATCCAGCCAGGATGCTCATGAGGCGATAAGACCCACCAGTATCTGGAGGACTCCGGATAAGGTGAAGCCGTATCTCTCCCAGGATCATTTTAAGCTCTACGATTTAATCTGGAGGAAATTTGTTGCCTCACAGATGAGGGAGATGATCCTTAAGGTGGTCAGCGTGGACATCAAAGGAGGACCTTTTCTTTTCAGGGCTGAGAGCAGAAAAGTTGAGTTTCCTGGCTTTACCCTGATTTACAGGGAAAGGGTTGAGGAGAAGGAAGATCTTCCCCCGCTCAGGAAAGGCTCTGTCTTAAAATTAAAGGAACTTGTCTTAAAACAATGCTTTACTCAACCCCCTTCTCGTTATACTCAGGCTACTCTTATAAAGACATTGGAGGAGAAGGGAATAGGCAGGCCAAGTACTTATGCACCCATCATCTCCACCATCAAGGAGAGAGGTTACGTAAAGGAGGAAAAAGGCAAGCTCGTCCCCACGCCCTTGGCGAGGGTGGTGACCGAACTTCTGAAGAGAAGCTTTTCTACCATCATCGATACGGGGTTTACCGCTCAAATGGAGGAGGGACTGGACATAGTCGAGCAGGGGGAGAAAAAATGGACGGCGCTGGTAGAGGAGTTTTATGAGTGTTTCAAGAAGGACCTGAAAAAGGCCGAGGAGGAGATGAAGAATGTGAAAAGGGATGGTCTGGAAGTGGAAAGCTTTAAATGTGAGAAGTGCGGGGCGAAGATGGTCCTCAAGTTTGGTCGATACGGGGAGTTCTTGGCCTGCTCTAACTATCCTGATTGCAAGAACACCAGACCTCTTGTCAGGAGCACGGGGATAAGATGTCCTTCCCGTGGTTGTGACGGAGAGATAATACAGAGGACATCCAGGGATGGGAAAGTCTTTTATGGATGTTCAAAATTTCCTCAATGTGAGTTCGTCCTGGAAGGCGAGCCTTTAAAGGAGGAGTGTCCTTATTGCAAAAATCCTTATCTGGTGAAGATCAAGGGTCAGATAAGGTGTCCTAAATGTGACAAAAAAGTCGATGATTATATAATAGAGGAAAAGAGAATGGACAGCGTCCTTATTAAGATCATGAGAAGGAGAGTTAGGAAGAATGAAGTTTCTGAGCCAGTTTACTCAGTACCTGAAAAATGAGAAAAGCCTTTCTCCTCAGACGATTAAGGCTTATCTGAGCGATATCAGGGATTTTGGAAAATATTTAAGCTCCATACACAAAGATGTAGAAGAGGTGGACTACTCCCTTGCCCGAAGGTATTTAAGAAAGCTTCAGGAAAAAGGAATGACGAAGTCAACCCTTGCTCGACGGGTAGCAGCCCTTCGTTGTTTTTTCCATTATCTTTATTCTAAGGGACACCTTGCCTCTTTTCTTCTGGCTAACCTGCGCAGTCCCAAGCTGGATAAAAGGATTCCCTCTTTCTTAGAGGAAGATGAGGTAAAGTCCCTCCTGGAGAAGGTGGAAGGAGAGGACTTTTTTCGTTGCAGAGATAAAGCTATTCTGGAACTTTTGTACGCAACTGGTATGAGGATAGCCGAGATAGTTGGTTTAAATTTAGATGATTTGGACCTTTCAGAAGAGGTGGTAAGGGTAAAGGGAAAAGGAGGCAAGGAAAGGATGATTCCCTTAGGAAGGTATGCCATAGAGGCTTTAGCCGACTATTTAAGGAAAAGGAAGGAGAAGGTGAAGGCGGGGGAGGAGGCTGTTTTTTTGAACAGATTTGGAAGGAGGCTGTCTGAGACAGCGATAAGAAGAAAACTAAAGGATTACCTTGCTCTGGCGGAAATCTCCAAACGGGTCACTCCTCACACGATGCGTCATTCCTTCGCCACCCATCTTTTGAATCGGGGGGCAGACCTTAGGGTCGTTCAGGAGCTGTTAGGACATGAGAGGCTTTCCACCACTCAGATTTATACCCATATAACTCCTCGCAGGCTAAAGGAGGTTTACCAAAAGTCTCATCCGAGAGCTTAAGATGATTCATTCTACCACCATATTAGCGGTCAGGGATAAGGATAAGGTGGCCATCGGAGGAGATGGACAGGTCACCTTTGAGAACATAATTATGAAGCAAAGAGCTCAGAAGATAAGAAAGCTCTACAGGGGAACTGTTCTGGCGGGATTTGCCGGAGCAGTGGCTGATGCTCTTACCCTTTTTGAAAAATTCGAGAAGAAAATTGAACAGTATCAAGGAAATCTTGCCCGCGCCTCCCTGGAGTTGGCCAAGGATTGGAGGCAAGATAAGGTCTTGAGAAGGCTGGAGGCCTTGATGATCGTGGCCAACAGGGAAAGGACCCTGGTCATTTCGGGAAGTGGCGATGTAATTGAACCCGATGAGCGGGTGGTGGCCATTGGCTCAGGTGCAGGATATGCCATGGCGGCCGCTCGAGCTCTGGCAGAACATACTGATTTTCCACCTCGAAAAGTTGTCGAGATTGCTATGCACATAACTGCCTCTCTCTGCATTTATACCAACGACCAGATCACCATTGAGGAGTTATAAATGAGGGAAAAATGGCTCACTCCTAAGAATATCGTAAAGGAGCTCGACAAATACATCATTGGACAGAAGGAAGCCAAGCGCGCTGTAGCCATCGCCTTGCGAAACCGCTGGCGTCGTCAGAAACTACCCGCCAAACTTCGTGACGAAGTTGCCCCCAAGAACATTATCATGATAGGGCCTACCGGGGTGGGAAAGACGGAGATTGCCCGGAGATTAGCTCAGCTGGCTCAGGCTCCTTTTTTAAAAGTTGAGGCGAGTAAGTACACTGAGGTGGGCTATGTGGGTAGAGATGTGGAATCCATGGTCAGGGATCTGACCAATGTAGCGGTCCACACGGTGAGGATGGAGATGATGAAGCGGGTAAGGGAGAAGGCAAAGGAACTTGCCGAGGAGAGGCTATTGGACATTCTTCTGCCCCTTCCCCGGACAAGTCCATCGGAGAGGGATGATGAGAAGAACGAGAGAGTGGAGAAGGCGAGAAAGGCGAGGGAGAAGCTGAGGGCGAAACTCAGGAACAAGGAATTGGAGGACAGATTAGTTGAGATACAGATGGCGGAGAAGTTCGTCCCGATGATAGAAATATTCAGCAGTGCCGGTGCAGAACAGTTGGGAATGAACTTTCAGGATATGTTGGGCGATATGTTTCCTAAACGGTTAAGGAAAAGAAAGGTTCCCATCAAAGAAGCCCGTCAGATCATCACCGAAGAGGAGGCTCAGAAACTTATCGACAGAGATAAGGTCGTCGAGGAAGCCCTGCGGAGGGTGGAAAACTCGGGGATAATATTCATCGACGAGATAGACAAGATCGCCGGAGGAGGAATAAATAAAGCCGATGTCTCCCGAGAAGGTGTGCAAAGGGACCTTTTGCCCATCGTGGAGGGAACAACGGTAATTACTCGCTATGGAGCCGTCAAGACTGACCACATCCTCTTCATAGCTGCGGGGACTTTCCATGATGTCTCCCCTTCTGATTTAATTCCCGAACTTCAGGGAAGATTTCCCATCCGAGTAGAGCTAAAAAGGCTTAACCAGAAGGATTTTGAGAGGATATTAACCGAGCCGAAAAATGCCTTAATAAAACAGTCTCAGGCCTTAATGAAGACAGAGGGGGTAGATCTCGTATTTGAGGAGGAGGCAATTAGGGAAATTGCCTCCTTAGCCTTTCTGGTCAATGAGCGGACGGAGGATATTGGAGCAAGGAGGCTGCATACGGTTATGGAAAAGCTATTGGAGGAAATTTCCTTTGAGGCTCCGTATATGAAGGGAAAATCCTTTACCATCACCGCCAAATATGTCAGGGAGAGGTTAAAGGACATAGTGGAAAGTGAGGACCTGTCCCGATATATCCTTTAATTTGAGCGTTCAAGTATGCTGTTGGGGCAACCATAGTAAGGATGTTTGGTAAATTTTTGTTTTATTTTAATGAGCTTTCCTGGTCATCAAAAACTATGTCCAGATTTGAAGTGTTGGCTGCTTTGAAGAAGAATTTGCCGAATCTGGACTAACCCTTGACCATAAAATTCAACAAATACTTGAAGGCAATTTCCTGTTAATATAATGAATAGGAGGTAGTCCAACATTGAAAGCGCAAGGAGGCACTGGCTATGGGCTACAGGATATTAGAAAAAAGGACGCTGGGGCCAGGATCAAACCTATTTGTCATAGAGGCTCCCCATGTCGCCAGGTCTGCCAGGCCTGGACAATTTGTTATCCTGAGAGCGTATGAAGAGGGGGAAAGGATTCCCCTCACCCTTGCAGATACCGACAAAGAAAAGGGCACGGTGAGCATCATCTTTCAGGTAGTGGGAAAGACCACGAAATACCTTTCCCTCCTTAAAGTGGGTGATAACATATCGGACCTTTTGGGACCCTTGGGAAACCCCACGGAGATTGAAAATTTTGGCACCATCGCGGCATTAGGAGGTGGATTCGGCACCGCAGTGCTTTATCCTCTCCTTAAAGCTTTGAAGGAGGCAGGCAATTACGTCATCACGATCAACGGAGCAAGAAACGAAAAACTTCTCCTCTTAGAAGATGAGCTTAAAAAGTTAAGCGACGAGTACTACGTCACCACCGATGACGGCTCCAAGGGGGTCAAGGGATTCGTCACCGATCTTTTAAAAAAATTCCTCGAGGAAGGCAGGAGGATAGACAGGGTCTTTGCCGTGGGTCCTGTTCCGATGATGAAGGCAGCTTCTGATTTGACGAGAAAATACAAGATAAAGACGATAGTCTCCCTAAATCCAATAATGGTCGATGGGACGGGAATGTGTGGATCCTGTAGAGTCGAAATAGGCGGAGAGACGAAGTTTGCCTGCGTGGATGGACCTGAGTTTGATGCTCATAAGGTTAACTTCGACCTTCTCATGAAGAGGTTGAGGATGTATGAAGAGGAAGAAAAAATTTCCCTCGACAGGTTCGAGAAGAACATAAACAGGGGTAAGTAAATGGGCAGCAAAAAGCTTATCCTAAAAAGAACTCCTATGAGGAAAAGACAGCCCCAGGAAAGGATAAAAAGTTTTGATGAAGTTGCCCTGGGCTATACGGAGGAAGAGGCGTTAGAGGAGGCAAACAGGTGCCTTCAATGCCGCAATCCTTCCTGTGTAAAGGGATGTCCTGTGGAGGTTGATATACCCGGCTTTATCAAAAAGATAAAGGAAGGAAAATTCTTGGAAGCAGCTAAGCTGATAAAGGAAAACAATCCCCTTCCGGCGGTCTGTGGAAGGGTTTGTCCCCAGGAGGACCAGTGCGAGAAGAGCTGTATTTTATCCCGTAAAGGAGCACCCGTAGCCATTGGAAGGCTGGAGAGGTTTGTCGCCGACCATGAGGCGAGGAAGAATGACCCAGCTCCTCCCTCCTCAAAGTCCTCTCATGGAAGAAAGGTGGCAGTGATTGGTTCAGGACCTGCCAGTCTCGTGTGCGCAAGCGAACTCAGCAAAAAGGGCTATTCCGTCACCATTTTTGAGTCCCTTCATGTTCCAGGAGGAGTTCTCGTCTACGGTATTCCCGAGTTCAGGTTGCCCAAGGAGATTGTGAAAAGGGAGATAGATTACATTAAGTCCTTGGGGGTGAGGATAGTTACCAATTTCTTTGTGGGCAGGACGAGGAGAGTTGATGAGCTCATGAATGAGGATGGGTACGAAGCTGTGTTCATAGGGACTGGTGCGGGTCTTCCGAGATTTATGCATATTCCTGGAGAAAATCTTTTGGGCATTTACTCCGCCAACGAGTTTTTGACGAGGATGAACTTGATGAAGGCATATAAGTTTCCCGAATATGACACCCCCGTTAAGGTCGGCAAAAAAGTTGGCGTGATTGGTGGAGGAAATGTAGCCATGGACTCGGCAAGGGTTGCCCTAAGGGCGGGGGCAAAGAAGGTAAGTATACTTTACCGAAGGACAAGGAATGAGATGCCCGCCAGGATTGAGGAGATAGAAAATGCCGAGGAGGAGGGAATAGAATTTGTGTTTCTTGTTGCCCCGGTGGAATACATCGGCGACGAGGACGGCTGGGTGAGAAAGGCAAGGCTCATCAGGATGCGCTTAGGCGAACCTGATTCCTCAGGAAGAAGAAGACCCATTCCCATAGAAGGCTCCGAATTTGAGATGCCCTTAGATACGGTGGGGGTAGCCATCGGACAGGCTCCCTCTCCCCTGATAGCCAAGACAACATCGGGTTTGAAGGTCGATCCGGTCCGAGGGACCATTCTGGTCAACGAAAAAACAGGCGCCACGACAAAGGTGGGCGTGTTTGCCGGTGGTGATGTTACTACCGGAGCAGCTACAGTAATTTCGGCAGCAGGAGCGGGCAAAAGGGCGGCAAAATACATAGACTACTATTTGAAGAACAAGGATAAAGAGAGAATATGGAAAATGCTGGTAGGCCAGGGTAAGGTTACTCGAAATATACAAGACTTTAGGCCTGCCTTAAAATTGAGGGAACAAGATGAAATTAGAGGAGTTGAGGAAGATCAGGGAG
>Ga0180301_10000274_pt1 | contig 39549 bp, 45 predicted proteins | sample GuaBasSediGuay16_FD_121797 | JGI IMG/M metagenome (GOLD analysis project Ga0180301, IMG submission 121797) | Subseafloor sediment microbial communities from Guaymas Basin, Gulf of California, Mexico - Guay16, Core 4569-2, 12-15 cm | ecosystem: Environmental > Aquatic > Marine > Hydrothermal... | reverse complement strand
TGCTTATCTTAATGCTGTCTATGTTTCTAGGAGTACTATTCAGGCAGGTGCCGGAGCCTTTACTGCTGGTTTATATGCTAAGCTTCTTCGTGAGAGAAGTCCTAGAGATATAGAGGATATTTTAAGACTTGCGCTTCTTATAGGGTTGTTTATGTCTTCAACATTTATTGTCCTTGCAAAGCCTATTCTATCATTTCTAAACCCCGTCTATACGACTGCTACTTTTCTATTCATGCTTATTGTTTGTGAGTCTTTCTTAAATATCCTAACAACTATTTTCTCTACTACTGCTGTTGGCTGTGAGAGTGTTGATATTAAACCTGATGTTAGTTTTAGAGATTTAGTTAGGTCTTATTTATTTAAGGTTCCGTTTACTAGGCTTGTTGCTTACTTGATGGTATTGGCTTTTGGTGCTATTATTCTTTATAATCTTAAACTCAATGGTGTTGATGATCCTGTTACTTATGCAAGTGTTTATGCTATTTTATGGACTATGGTTTCTCCTGTTCTACTTCTTATTATGTATCGTTATGCTAAGTCTATGTTAAGGTTTAAGTTTCCTTGGCGTGACGCCATAGCATATATGGTTGCTTCTTTAGTTTGTGTTGCTTATTACATTTTAAACGGCGTTCATAATATCATTGTCGCCATGTTTATGAGGGACGCCCCCATTCTTGGATTTCATGTTATTGTTGGAGGTCTTATTTATCTTGGTGTTAGTTGGCTTCTTTCCCCGTGGCTTAGATGGTTTCTCAAGATGGGTATAGAATACGTTAAGGCTAGAGCAAGTATGTTGATACCTGTATGAGGTACTTTTTACAGCTTTATTTTTTAGGGATGCTAATGAATGTTTACATAAGGTAATATTTTATGAAGAGAGTTTTGGTTTTAGGTTTGGGTTGTGTTGGTAGAGCTCTATATGAGGTCATTGCTGAGTGTAGGAGATTTAATGTTTATGGATATGATGTTGATGTTTCTAAGACTGTTCATAGGTTAAGTGAGATCCCTAAACCTATTGATATACTTCATATATGTTATCCTTATGTGCGTAGAGAGGAATTCATTTCATCCGCCATCGATTATATTAAAATGTTTAAGCCAAGCCTTGTTGTTATCAATTCTACTATTGCTCCTGGTACTACTTTTGAGGTTTACAAGAGGACTAATGTTGATGTTGTTCATGTTCCTATTAGGGGTGTTCATAGGCGTATGAAGGATCATTTAAGGTTTTGGACTTTGTTTGTTGGTCCTGTTAATGAGCGTGCGGGTTTGAAGGCTAAGGAGTACTTGGAGTCTCTTGGTTTTAGGGTTAAGGTTGTTAGGAGTTCCTTAGAGACTGAGCTTGCTAAGTTATTTGAAACTGTTTATAGGGCTTTGATGATTACTTTTTGGCAAGAAATGCATAGAATTGCTAGGAGGTTTGGAGCTGATATTGGTGTAGTTGCTGAGTTTATTGCTGATACTCATAGGGTTCTTGGTGATAGACCTATCTATTACCCTGATGTTATTAAGGGTAGCTGTCTTATACCAAACACCATTCTACTTAAAGAGTGTTATCCAGAGTCTAAGTTTCTTGAAGCAATTCTTGAATCTAATAAGCTTAGGGAGAAGGAGGTTAAAGATCCTGAAATTAAGAAAGATATTGAAAAGGTTAAGAAGCTATGGGAGCAGCACATTCCTAAATGGTACTATGAGTAATTATTCTACTCGGGAGTGGAATAACAATGCTATTCGAGTCACGCATACTTGAAACCTATATTAACAAAATATGCTTCGGGAGGGAATGTAAAGTTGAGTAAAAGAATTATATTCACGGTTACACGTGAACTTACTCATTACGACGAACTTGCTATTAGGTTCTCCAGCGTTCTTGAAAGACTTAATGTTAAGTATGCTATTGTTGCTGGTCTTGTTGCAATTTTACTTGATAGGCTGTTTCCATTTCGTTGATACTTTAAGTGATTTTTAACTTCTGTTGCTTATAGGTTTAATTGGTTACCGTAGATTTCCGAGAGCCGTAGTCTAAAATGGGCTACGGTGAGGGGGTCTGCGGGAAGCGTGATGAACCACCTACCGTGATTAAAAGTATTCAAAAATACCGAGAAATAACGGTAGGTGGGGAACGCTTAGAGAGACAGAGGACGTAGACTTCATTCTTGAGCCTACGGACATTAGGAGAGTTTATAGAGAAGCAAAGAAAGAAGGGTTTGAAGTTTTAACGGGAGAAGATAGTCTAAAACTTGACTTTAATAAAGCTAGAGTAAGGTTCTACTTAAAACCATATATAATACCAAATATTGAAGTCAAGAAGGCAAGAAACATATACGACTTCTATACTCTTAAGAATAGAGTAATTGTCATATTAAATGAGTATAAGCTCTTTATTGCTCCACCTGAAATTCAAATACCATACAAGCTATGGCTCGGCTCAAGCAAAGACTTAGAAGACGCTAAATACCTCTACATGCTCCTTAAAGAGAAAACCGAAAGAGAAGAACTATTAAGGTTCCTAAGAAAGTTTAGTGTAGAAGAAGTGTTTAGGAGGTTGCTAGAGTCATGAACATAGTAGAGGAGAAGTCAAGAGAACTTAAAAGTCACTTAAGAACCATAACAGACGAGGTAGAATTATTAAGAGAGAAACCTGTAGAGTACTGGAAGTACTATGTGGAAATACACAATAAGAATATAAAAGCTCTAAGAGACCAACTCTTAAAGAATAAAAAGCTAAGAGAAAAGTACATAAACTTCCTCAAATGGAAAACAAAATTCAGAGAGGAAGAAGAGAAAAGAAAACTACAAAAACTCACACACTCTAAAACATAACGGTTACGTAGATACTTCACTCTCCACCACTCTCTCATATACTTAGAGTTAAACTCCTTACTCTCACCTCAACTTCTCTTCAATACATGGTTTCTCCCCGCATACTACATCCTTAATGAACTGAATTTCATGGTGTAAAACCTGCAAAGGCAACTCACACATTGTACATGATTATTGAAATGTTTATTATGGTCTAGGTGGATACTTAATATTCACATGAAGTCCACTAGTGGTTATGACTGATGCCTGGGATGTACGTAGTTCAAAACCTGTACTTAATGGTTAATTCTATCCTATTTATTTCAAAATTTAATCTACTAAAATATTTTAAGGATGAATTCCGAGAGCTATATGGTGTCAGAATAATTTTAAGTATTTAGAATTCTAATGTATTCTGATGCAGGATGTGAATCTGAGTATTGAGATTCGCGTTGGTAAGAGAAGAACCATAGTTATCCCCAAAGCGGTTGCCGAAGCTCTTGGTATTGATGAAGGTTCTAAGCTAAAGTTAGAGGTTAAGGGAGATTGTATAATCCTTAGATCGATCCCAGATGCCATACAGCTCTCGCTACGTGGTGAAAAGATAGCTAAAATTAGTCTTAAGGAGCTAGAGGCTGAAAGCATTGAGCAGCAGAAGAAGTACATTAACAGGGCTTAAAGTACTTATAGACACTACTTTCCTCCTACCTGCACTAGGAATTGATGTTGAAGAAGAAGCTATGGATGTTATACCTCTCTTTCGCAAAATAAAGGTATATTACCTCGAAGTAGGTGGTTGCCCGTGCATTATATTTTAGGTATTTTTGAAATTACAGGAACTTGCACGGGCTTCCCCTTCATCCCTTCTTGGGTTTGCATCTGGTTGGGGGCTTTCAGGGCTTCCACATAACCGCGAAGCCCCACATCTCTGGTTAAAGACTTAAGACTTCTTAGTGCTAGGTTCCATGAGGCAACAATATCCCTAGTAGCAATGTGTCCATTAGGCAGTTTAATCCATCTATAATTGATGAATACTAGTTTATCACCAATGGGCGATAACTTAGAGGTTCCCTTAGGATTAACATAATTTATCTCTAATCCTTCTATTAATGCTTTGTAATGAATATAGCTCTGCATCCTACGATAAGTCCATAAGGTTAGCCTCTTATTGAATCTCTTTGAGCCATTAGCTCTGCTCTTGAGTTTATTTAAGTTTTCAAGAACTATTAACGCACTATACTCCTTAGCTATCTCAACTACTCTCCTAGAAACATAATGACATGAATCAATGAGTATATTCCTTGCCTTCCCACAATGTCCCCTAATAGCTTCTCTTATTCCTTTAATGTATCTCCATCTCCTAGAGTATTTTCTCTGAATCTTCTCTGCAATTACCTTATGGGCTAATGCCCTCTTCAACCCATTAAACGGTATGGTACCCATAGTTACTAGGTTACCTCGTAAATCAATTATGGTGTAGGTTATATTATCGAAGTTAATGTCTATACCCATGACAGCTTTAGGTTGTTTAAATACTACTTCCTTCTCAAATGTAAAGTAAACCCATACTTCATCGTCTCTATAACCCACTAGTATTTCCCTAAGCTTCCATGAGTTATTGAAGTACTTATCTAGATAGCTATACCATTGTAACTTCAGCACTACCCATTCATTATTGAGTACAGCTACTTTTAATGTTTTGTTTTTCAAGCCTAGTTTGTAGTCTTGGTAGTCAAGTCTAGCTGTTAACTTCTTAAGAAATGGTTTACTTCCATTGTTCTTCTTAGCAGCTTTAACGACTTCTCTAGCTCTACGCTCTACTTTATGACAATGATGTGCTCTAAAACCCTGTTCCCTAAGCACCCTATAGAATCTATGGTGTAACTCCTTCATGGAAGGTATTTTCTTATCACACCATATCTGGTCTATAACGTATTGCGTCCAATCACGATATGCTCTAAGAAACTGAAGTAATTTGTGATGGTGGCTAGGGTCAGGAGCAACCGCTTTAACCTTAGCGGTTGCCAAGACCCTCATTCCCTAGCACCTGTGAAGTATTTAGATAACAATTTTCATAAATTTTGCTATTTAAATACGTATACGGTGATAGATGTTGTGTGAGGTTTACGTTTTCGAAGCTACATTAATGAAATTCTCATACGATAGGACTCTAATTTATCCACCAAAAGAGTATCAAGAGAAACTAAAGAAACACAGAGGAAAGAAGATAAAGGTACTCGTAATAATAGAGCCAGGGTAAGGGTTCTCATAATATTTAGAAGTTTTTATGAATACTAAAATACTCTAAGTACTCAGATATGCGAATAGTCTCTTGGAGGCTATGTGGAAAATTCTCAAGTTTGTTCCATCTCATAAACTTAGTCGTGTCAAGTTGGGTGTTGATGCTATAAGGGATACATATTATTTGTTAAAGCCAAGAGCAGAAGCATATATAGAAGCTATTAACATTTACCGCAAGGGCCATCACGATTACATAGATGCACTTCATTATACCTCGGCTTTAGCCGAGAATATATTATTTCTAACTATCGATTATGAATTCATAGAATTCCTCAAGGAACACGATTATAAAGTTGAGGGAGTAACTATTACACCCAAAGAGTTAAAAGGATTGCTAAATAGAAGAGCTAAAGCACTTGATTTCTTGGCTTAGTTAAATCCCTAGAATACATCTAGCCTATTTTTGTGAATTTAAGAGCAAGGATATTTATATCTATGTTTAGGTTATGAATTAATTAGAGATAAAGGATAAGTTCATTAAGGAGTAGGTAATTTTACCTCTATAAAAGAGTTGATAATCAATGAAATGTGCTTAAAAGAATTGAAAAGCAGGTAGAGCTAATTGACGAACTAGTTAGAGAGTTAAGATTTGAAACTAGCTATAGAGGTATTGAAAGACTTGTTCAATTAATATCACAAGCATTATTAGACTTAGGACTTATGATTATCTCGGTTCTAGGAGGGAGAACTCCAAGATCCTATTCAGAGGTAGGAGTTATCCTTCATGAGATTAAGGTTATTAATGAAAGTGATTCTAAATTATTAAAATCTATGGCAGGATTAAGGAATGTTCTCGTACATCTATATGCTACCATAGATAGAGATAAGGTATTAAAATTTGCTAAGAAGCTACATGAAGATGCCCCAAAACTAGCTCATAAAATGTTTAATAGTGTTTTTACAAGAAATATAGATCCTAGTGAATCAATTAATGAAATCATGGGTAAGCTTCGAGAAGTACTTAGAGGTAAGGTTAAGGCCGCCTTTCTTTTTGGTGGTAGAGCTAAAGGTTATGTACTTAGGGGAGACTATGATATAGCGGTATATTTTGGTAGAGATTATAGTCTACTAGAGCTAGGAGAACTAGCTATTGATCTTGCTAAGGCTCTTAAAGTAAATGAAGAAAAAGTTAACATAATATGTCTAGATTCCGCAAATCCAGAATTAGTTCTAGAAGCCGTTCAAGGTATACCCATAATTATAAATAGCCAAGAAACCATAGTTAATCTTAAAGTAAAGGCTTTGGCGAACTTATTAGATATCAGAGAGGGTATGAAGCTTAGGGATGCATAGTTATATGTTTACCATAGGTAAGTTTATGCTCTTATACAAGATATATAAGGCTATCATTGTAACTACCTTCCTAGGTACGGCCTGAGAACTACATGAACTCTCTATCAATGGAGAAGTTCAAATACTGTTAGAGGCTTCTGCTAAACCGTATTATCTCATACTATATACTTATGGGCTTGAAAGATGTGGGAGGAATTAATGTTAGCAGGTAAGCTGAATAGAAACCTAGAATTAGGGATAGAAAAGAAATATACATGACAAATACCAATATAGAAATAATTATGGTTTTCTAAGGAGCCATTTGATTAAAGATTGCCGAATTTCATATGACCTTAATTCAAGAAGACGCTTGACCCATATCCATAGTAGCTAAAACATTAAACCATAAATAAAATTCGCAGAAGATCTATCTTTAGAATACGTATTGTTTGGATACAAAATAAGATATTTAAATTTAAAACATTGGTTAAAATTAAGTATAGGAATATCCTAGGTAATGACCTATGAAGGTAAAGGGAAGAAGATATAAAGTTCCTATCGTGAGGTCCTTTTTAGACTGGTCCCACGGAGCTTACGAGATTATCGAGGAAATCTATGTACCAGAATTGGGGTTAGCTTTCAATAAGGAAGGTTGTGTATTTAGAGCTAATGAGGATAGATATAAACCTATGAAGTTACCATCCGGTAAGGAAGTTCCTGTAGAGTATTTAGGGGAAGTTGATATATCTAAAGAAGATGCTGAGTTTCTCTTAAAGTTTATTAAACTCAAAGAAAAAGTAGAGATCATCATAGGAAAATATTTCTAATAAGAAGTAATAACCTCAAGGGGAATAATATTAAGAAGAAGTTTACATGTATGGATGTAACTACGGTAAGCGTTTATAATGTGTGTTTATGATAAGAACTTAGGTGGAAGAGTGAAGAAATTCGGTAGGTTCATATCGTTAAAGGCGTGGAGATTAAGATTTCTTACAAAGAGGTTTGGCAAATTCCATAAGGTTAAGTGATTGGAGGAGTAACTTAGATGGGTGTTAGAATTAGTGTAGAGATTAAACATGGAGATAACGTTGTAGTGACTTCTGCTCTTGTTAATAGTGGTTATGAATCTGATGAACCTGAACTCCATATACCTTTAGCTTTAGCTAGGATTTTAGGATTTAAGCTTGAAAATCTTAGAGGTGAGCGCTATAAGGTTGTAGGATCTGAAGTTACAACGTATATCCTTGGAGAAGTTTTGGTTAGAGTTAAGACTGAGGATAAAGTAACTGAATGGATCAAGGCAAATGCTGTGAGTGTTCCTGGAGAATATGAAGTAATTTTAAGTGATGCACTTACCGAACAGTTAGGTATTGAAATAGTAAAGCCTAGAACAGGATTATGGAGGCTTAGTGGAGAACCAGGAACCAGGAAAAGCGTTAAGGCAAAATACTGGGTTGAGTAATACCATTATTAAAACCGAATCAACAAAAGAAAGAATATTAAAGCATTATCATAAAGAACCCGCACACTTATCACCTGGGCAAGTATTAGGCCTCATGGTATATAATGTACTTTTACTCCAAGCTTTTTAGCGATTAAGGCTTGCCTCTTGTCACTTGTCACTAGTAATGCATTGCATTTTAATGCTTGAGCTATGTAGAGTGCATCGTAGATAGTTATGTTATTCTCCAATACAATCTTGAATGCTAAATCAAGATATTTTAACTCATTCTCTATCCTAATTATTTTCTCATTGATTAGCTTTTTAAGTACTTGGTATCTTTTTTGAGCTATCTCTCTACTTTCAAGCTTTAATACTAAGGCTTTTTTCCAAATAGAGTTAGCTACTTCCTTTAATACATGTTCTATGGATATAGTCTCTTCTACTAATTTATTCCTAACTTCAATCCAATTATCTTCTTTAAGGATATACTTCGCTAATGATGAAGCGTCAATAACGTTCACGATCCTCCCTTATGAGCTTAATAGTTAAACCCTTAGGCGTTGATGGAAGTTCCTCCAGGAGTCTATCAATTTCATTCAAGACCTTAATTCTCTTATGTATACGAATTTTCTCCTCTATAAAAGCTCTAATCTCCTTAGGCCAATCAACAATATCTTTAAGTTTATCCATTTCCTCCTTTAGCTTCTTAGGTATTCGTATACTTAGTACAACACTCATAGTCTACGCCATCTAAATAGTATGCGTATACGAATACTTAAAGTTATACGTAGGTTTTATATAAATTAAATTTTGTCTACGTAGTGAATAATTTGAAAATAATTCGATATCTCATTCCCTTACATGCCGCATAAATGGTAAGGAGAATTTTTATTTTGACCTTAACTTAACTATTGATAGTATGTACTCTATTGGTGTAACTGTTATTGCTGCTACTTCTTGATATCTGAATACTCTCAATACCTTTATGTAAATAATCCAATCTGGTTCCTTCAGCTTAACTTTTCTATTTATCTTTTCTGCGATGTAGTTTATTGCATCTATTGTTCTTGCCCTTAATCCTGTACTCCTCCAATATAGATGTCCTTGCATCGTTATACGAAATGTCTTGTCTCCTGGTATCTTTTCCGCTCTATTCCATACCTCTTTTGCTACGTCCTCTACATATGGTTCTGTTACGGCATCAATTGGTATGACCTTTAGTATGGGTGTATCTTTGGGTATTTTCTCTCTTATGATGTTTACTGCCTTATAGGGATCGTCGACGTATGCTAGTATTCTTGAGGGACTTGTATCAACTATCCTGATGTTATCTAGCATGAATTCCAGTTGATCTCTTGCCCATTTATAGTTAACATATGTTGGCTCGTGAGTTATTATTAGGTTAAATCTTGGTTTTCTCAAGCTATCTTACCTTTTCACGTAGTTATGTTTTAGTCTTAAGGTTAATTATCTTTATGGTTGAATCCGCCTTAGCTTTAGTAGGTAATAAATATAATTGTTATAAAGCTTAACCTTAACCTAAGGAGAGGTATCATCCTTGACTATGCATGTAGATATTCCATTCGTAGATAGAGTGAAGGAACTTAATGTGCTATTGAGCTTGGCTCGTAGAGGACGATATCTTCCATTATATATTTATGGTCCTGAAGGTTGTGGTAAGACTAGATTACTTATTGAATTTGCATCTAAGTTAAAGGAGCTAGAGGATTACCTTGTAGTATATATTGACGCTTTAAGCAGTACTTCTATATCTTCATCATTGATATTTACTAGTTCCCGTATAGTTAACTACATTAAAGTGTTTCTAGAGAATGTTAATCCTCCTTTAGGTAGGTTTTTAGCATTATCTCTAGATAAATTAATTGAGTACATAGAGAGTAAGATAACTTTACGTGGTAGACACGTAGTACTGCTCATTGATGATGTAGCTACACCAATAGGTTTAGATAAAGTTTCTTGGTATGTTAAATACCTTCAGGAACTAGGCGAAACTATATTATCTAAGTATCGTGTAAAGTCGATTCTAATTATTGCCACTACTAGTGAAGGTAAATCATTTGATCATATTAGGAGGCATAGCTACGCTGATATACGTCTCTTATGGAACCTAAATAAGAAGGCTGCATTAGAGTTAATGAAGAAACTAAACATATGCAATGGTACATTATGGAATATAACTGGTGGTAATCCACGTGCAATCATTGAAATAGTAAGGGATTATGAAGGTAATGTCGATGAATGGGTAAATAAGATACTTAAATTAAGAGTAAAACCTCTAATCAGTATCGTTAGGAGTAAAGGACTTGTAGACCAATTGCGAAGAGTATGCAAAGATATAGACCTCCTAGTTGAGTTGCACGAATTAAGAGATATACTCATAAATGAGAACATGGTCTTATATATCGATTCACCCATACTCGGAGAAAAACTTAAGAGAGATGAGGCAATAGGTATTGGAGAACTCTATGCATGGCAATTACCAGTATTTAAAGACCTAATTTCTAAATACTTATGAAGAACCTAAGAATAATTATCCTAGTTAATAATGCAAGAATAGAGTACGCTGATATACTATTAAGTAAAGGAGTTAGGAACCATCTATGTTCCGCAGAACATAACTTCAATATTAGTTTATATTTTGTCTTCAAGAGTTTAAAGAACTAAGTATATTTTTCAACCACTTCAATATCTTCGAAAAGATAAATGAATTCAACAAGCAATGTAGACATTAAATTACTGATGATGATTAATAAAGACATTAATGAAATATTTTATTTGAGTATGAAATGATTATAACTGGCATTATCGTTAACTATATATTAGTTAACGGTTACAAGTTAACAGAAGAGGAAATTTGAGCGTTGTAATAGGTGTAAGGATTCCCCGTAAACTTAAAGAGGAGCTTGAAAAACTTGGAATAAATTATTCAGAGGAAATACGTAGGTTCCTTGAACAAAGAGTTAGAGAGGAAAAGGCTAAACTCCTTATTAAGAAAATTGAAGAGTTTAAGCGTAATTTACGCCCCATAGAAGAGAACTTATCAGCTAAATTTATTCGTGAGGATAGAGATAGAAATGAGCAATCACTTAATAGTTGTTGATTCAAATATCCTAGTTAAGTGGTTTATCCCTGAAAGATATACCAAGGAGGCATCCATGTTAAGGGATGACCACATTTATGGTAGGGTTAAAGTAATAACCCCTACTTATGCGCTACTAGAGTTCGGTAATGCTCTTAGGAAGTATTTCCTATATGGATATCTCAGTGAAAATAAAGTTCTCGAAGCATATGAGCTATTAATCGATGTTGAAGTATGTTTCAAAGAAATAGACAACAGTTTAGTTCAAGAGGCTATAAAATACAGCGTGGATAAACATGTAACAGTCTATGATGCTTACTACGTGGTCTTAGCAAAAAAGCATAGTGCATTCATGTATACTGCAGATGAAAAACTATTGAATAAGCTAAGTAACATTGAGCAATTAGTAAGGCATATTAAGGAATATCCTAAAGACAGGATAACAGTACTAAATATTACATCATAGAATTAACTAGATAGGAGTAGATTATGCATAAACCCTACGTGTTAGTTTATGTTACTGAAACAGTTGATGGCCGTATTGCTAGTAGAACTGGTTTTAGTAGGCTAAGTTGCCCATATGATTTAAAGAGGCTTCATTGGTTTAGGACTTGGTCTGATGCAATAGTTGTGGGTGCAGGAACGGTCATTAAGGATGACCCCCTGCTTACAGTAAGGTATGTTAAGGGTAGGAATCCGATAAGAGTTGTAATTGATGGTAGGCTTAGAATTCCATTAAATGCACGAATAATTACTGATAAATCAGCTAAAACCATTATATTCACCTCCACGTATGCCGACAACGAGAAAATTAGTAAATTAAGGAGTAAGGGCGTTGAAGTATATGTTGTAGGTGAAACCCCTAAACTTAGTATTAGGAAAGTTCTTGAACTACTCTACTCAATAGGTATAAGACGCGTCCTTGTTGAGGGTGGGGGTGAACTCCTTTGGAGCTTCTTTAGTGAAGGCGTTGTAGATGAAGTTAGGGTTACCATAGCACCCTACATCTTTGGAGGTAAAGAGGCAATTGGAATGGTTATGGGGTTAGGATTCAAAGATACTAATGAAGCTATTAAACTAGAGCTTAAGGAGATCATGTTATGTGAATGTAAAAACGAAGTTCATATAGTATGGAAGGTAATATGATTTAGAACATAATGTAAACACCATAAAATCACTGCTCTCAGATTTAGATAGGTGATGATACTAAAACTTCACTGAGGTATTACCAGTATAACCTTATATACCTATTATACGCCTATTCATCTAGGTGTTAAATATGGGAAATGTTATTGTCGTTAAGAACGTTGATAAGGATATCTATAGGCGAGTAAAGAGTGTTGCAGCTCTTAAAGGATATACCCTAGGTAGAGCTCTAACAGAAGCTATGAAATTGTGGCTTTTAATTAATGAAGCTGCCAGTAGAGATTACTTAGAGTACCTCTCATGTAGAGAGAAGAGCGAGAGAAAGTTAAAGGAAGTTCAGGAAAAATACGGTGAGAAGTTTAAGGGTAAGTACGTTATTATATGTGATGGAGAATTAATTAAAATATGCGACAATGAAGATGAAGCATTCATGGTGGCAGGAAAATCAAATGCAAAGCAATGCATAATAGCTCGGCTAGGTGAAGTCACTAAAGAACATAAAGTTGAAATGGGTATGGGGATTCTTAGTTGAAGTTTAAGTACTCTAAAGACTATAAACCCTCAGCACCTAGAATTAAAGCTCTAATAATAACTGCTAAGCAAGAGAAACATGAATTAGAGTTAATAGTGGATACAGGATTTAGCGGTGGAGTATTAATACCCTACTCCCTTTATGAAAAATTAGGACTAACGTTACTTGAAGTTCAAGATAAATATTATGGAGTATTACCTATAGGTATTCCAATAACCCTTCATACAGCATTAACTAGGGTCATTATAGGTGATCTCGTGTTTAAAGTACATGTCCATTCGCACCCACTTATAAATAAGAAACTAGCTGGCAGAGAACTACTAAATAAAATGAAAATATTACTCAATGGACCACTAGAAGAATTAGAAATAATAGAAGAAAGATAAATTCAAGAATTAAGAATAAATCATATAAGCTAAAAACATGAAACTTCATGGGCTTTTACTTAAGGAACTCTTCATATGTCTTCCTGTATAGTTCGTGGCTTTCAAGTCTCTTAACGTCCCTTTTATAGGTCTTAAACTCTCCGTGTTTCTTAACCCATTCATCTAGTGGTATTTTGTATTGTTTTTGTATGAAGTCTCTATAGAGGTCGTTTAATACGTTAAATGTACAGAATGGTATTACCCTTCCATCTGGCGTTAGGTAATGTATATTACATCTCATAACTCTTTGTACATCGTAGTTGTATAGGTCCATGAAGTGCATCATTCCTAGGAATAGGAAGTTATAGTGCCATACTCCTAGTGCTTTATAGTTTCTCTTAACGAATATATTGAATATCATCTTCCATACATTAACTTCCTTGGGTGCTTTTGATTCATCTATGAATGACTTTAGCTTCGAGATAACCTTTAATGCCTTAAGATACCTTATTGTCTTACTCTTTACGCTCCTTAACTCCTCCGCTTTTTGCTCAAGATACTCCATCAAACCATCTACATCAATGAAATCCGTAACTGGTATGAATCTAACTGGTTTACCATTCTTTCTCTCAACGTAAACGTATGTTGCTGTACCACAGTGTGGATGATTAGCCATTTCAAACTTAAATTCACCTGTAACTGCTTCAATGAATCTCGATATTGGTACTGTTATTGGCACTGGATACCATGCATCCCTATGTATTTGACCATCGGTTTGCTCTTCAATTTTCTTAATGGCGTCAGGTATTGTTATCCTATGTTTTTCCCTCTCCTGCTTCCTCATTTGTCCTGTTAAGCTAACTGGTTGAAAGTTTACTCCTCTAACAATATCCATATTATATGCTGCAAACCTTATTATATCTCCAAGTTCATGGTCGTTATACGACTTCATAACTGTTGGGACAAGTACAACACTCTTCATATCTCCTTGTCTAAAGGCTTCGAATATAAATGGTATTTCCCAGTGATTCTTAAAGTTAACTTCAGGTGAAATCCCATCAAAGCTTAAGTAGACAGTATTGACTCCGGATTGCCTTAATTCTCTTACGAAACCTATGGCTTTCTCAGGGTTTTCTAGCATCATTTCAGCTATTCTTAATCCATTAGTATTAAGCTGTACATGCCTAACGCCCTCCTCCTTGAGCATCTTAACAATGTCGACAAGGTCATTACGAAGTAGTGGTTCTCCACCAGTTAATTGAATTGCCATAGTTACTCCTTGCTTCTTTAACTGCCTTACCATAAACCTTAACTGCTCTAGACTAGGCTCATAAACATATCCAACACGCTCAGAATAGAAGAAGCAGTACCAACATTTGATGTCACACCTGTTTGTTAATACTATGTTTGCTAATGCTGTATGCTGAAGATGTAATTGACATAATCCGCAATTATATGGACAGGGCGCAGTTAACTTTACGTAAACATATCTTGTCCCTCTAGGCTTACGTTCCCAATAAGCAAACCTATGATAGAGCTTTACATCACCAAAATAAAGTTCCTCAACTTCACCATGCTCAGGACATATCTTTCTTATATATACTTTTTCATTTCTTTCAAATATAACAGCTGGAAGAAGCCTATAGCATACGGGACATAAGCTTAAGGTATTTCTTAAGAACTTTTCACCTTCATGTAATGGAGGTTTAGGACCACCTATCTTTATCCCCCTACCAGCAATGTGTACAATCATTTCCTCTTTATCGAAGGTTGCAGGTGATGGTAGAAGGAGCTCACTACCTTCATTTTCATTCTTCATGGGAATCTCCTCATTGGTATAAGTTTATTGAACAAATATTTTAAGATATTCACGATTTTTCCGTGAAAAAGGTTACTCCATTTTTACACACTTCAATAACTCTTTATCTATGATTTGATGGAGTTGCTTTATATCTTTAAAGGGCCTATTTCTTAATATAAAGATTAATTTTTCTCTTGAAACTCCAGGTAGCATTCTTAGCACTCTTGTGGGTAAAGTATTTATATTGAATGGGCAAGGAAGTCCTGTTACGCTTCTATATCCATATCCAATTATTACTACATTAATCCATTTCCTTAATTTAAGTTTAAATGGTATTTCTGTTAAGAGAGGATATGAACCTACCTGTCTAGCAAGTGTAGATTTGTCCTTATACGTCTCTGTAAATACTTTCTTAAGAACAGTACCTATTGGAACTATTCTTTTAAGCATTGGTAAATCTACTTCCTCCCTCATGCGCTGCTTATATATTTTGAAGAATTCTTTATGTTTCTTAATAATGCTATCGCCATAATTCCACATTCTAGTGTATGGAAAAGCAAGTACTTGTCTAATATTTATTCTCCTGACCATAAGCCCTGCATTCAATACCTTTTTCATAAATTCTAGGTTTAAGATGTAGGTCTCTTTTGTTTCACCTATTAGTCCATAGACAAAGTTTACACCTGGTAATAGTTCTGGTAGTCCATTCCATCCTCTTCGCGCACCTACTTCATTTATTATCCTTATAGCTTCAAATGCTTCATCAGGATATACTTTTAAGTTATTTAACTTAACTACTTTGGGATCTGCTGATTCTATACCCATAGCTGCTACATCGCCTGGTGTATGGTATTCAATTATTATCTTGGCTATCTCTCTACTTTCGATGGGGTGGTGGCATACTGTTCCTGGATTAACGTTATCTATGTGTAGTGTCTCTAGGTTTGGAGCAACACATCTTATACCATAAAATAGCTTTCTTATTGCTTCAGGATTAGGTTTTGGAAACTCTACCTCACCTATACCTTTTGCGTGATATACAAATAGATCTGGTTGTCTACCGATTCGAAAGTGTTTAACACCAAAGCTATAGAGTAACTCAATCTCCTTTACCACATCCTCTATTCTTCTTTGATTGGGTTCTCCATATAGTGGTTCTATACAGAAACTACAGCCACCAGTAATCCATCGCGGACATCCCCTAAAGGTTTCTATTTCAGCTATTAAGTTATATGAGTAGTTAGGGTGTTGAGTTACAATCTTTGTTCCAAGTCTTATGAAATCTTCTATTTCATGATATCCTTCACGAACTTTATTTGGATCAGCTCTTTCAGGGCCAAAAGCAATAAGTTCATGGACGAATAGCTCTGAATCACCTTTAACTATAAAGTCGAAATTTGCTTCAACATGTTTAGGGAGTTTAGCTACCCTACCACCAATTTCACCAATACCAAAACGAGCTGCAGGACCTACTAGTAGCTTTAATGGATTTGTTATTATTCTAAACCACTGGTCAAGTTCTTTCAACCTTATTGGAGTTCCTCCAAGATATTTGCCTGGTACCGTTACACCTGCTATGACTACTACTAGGTCGTAGTTATTGGCTTCTCTAAGAAATCCATGTAGGTTTGAACGTGCTTGATCAACAGTCATATATCTAATGTTTATGCTTTTATCAACGGCCCATATGGCTCCAGCAATATATCTAGGATAAACATCAATATATGGAGGTACACCTAAACCTGCAGGTTCATCAGTATAACCATCGAGTATTAGTATTTTCTTAATTTTCATATTCCTTCAATCATATTTTGTATTGCTTAAACTTATAGTTTTGTATAGCCCTTAATATTATCCCATCCAATAGATTCAACAAGTTTGCCTTTATAGTATACTCCATGCCCTATAGATGTTTTACCTATAACGCTGATGCTCAAACCATGGTCTTCAGCTTCATGAATTAAATCTTTAGTGCATTCACCATCTACTATAAGTATAGCTTCAAATTCTTCTCCACCATAAAGTGCTAACTTAGTGGGGTCTTCATTGTACATCCTAGCATATTCTAGAACTTCATCATGTATAGGTATGTTCGTTAACTCTATGCAAACTTTGGATCTTCTAGCAATATTCCAAAGAGAATAAGCTAGCCCATCGCTAACATCTGTTGAAGCGTAAATACAGCTCCTATACTTAATTAAGAGATCAAGAAGGTTTGTTCTTGCTTTAGGCCTTTTAATAGCATTAAGACAATTCTTAAACATTTCTATATTCCTACCATTAAAGTACGCATTTATACCCATACCAGTTAGTCCAAAAACACCTGTAGCAAGTACCATGAGTCCAGGTTTAGCTCCTGACATAGGTATAGGTTTTACCTTAAACTCTCCTAATCCGGCTATGTCTATCCATACATCTTTCTCAGAAGCATTAAGGTCTCCCCCAAAACATTTAACCTCATAATAATCTAAGGCCTCCTTGATACCACTAATGAATGTCCTAAAGTCATTGTAGTTAAAGTTCTTGGGCACTCCTATTGATATAAGATAGCCTAAGGGTTTAGCGCCTTTAACAATAATATCGCTTGTAGTTGCCGTAACAGCCTTCCAACCTAAATCTCCCCATGTAGTCCAAGGAAGTTTTGCTAAAGAAGCTGAAAATCCATCAATTTTAAGCGCGAGATATAATTCATTAAATTTTAAGTCAGCTACATCATCTTCTTTGAGAACACCCATACTCATGGGCAATATTGATATTATCTCCTCTATAAGCTTCTTTTCACCAATTTCGTATAGCTTCACGGCATATAAACCTCTAGTAAAGCCTAAGCTATATAGTAACATTTATTTTTCGCATACATAAAATAGTCATAAGATGCAACACTAGAGGTTCACATTGTGTGTGGAATAATAGGGATACTATGTAAACTTTACGGATCTAAAGTATTCAATAAACCACTTGGCGAGATAATTAAAGAGTCGCTAATAAACCTAGAGTATAGAGGCTATGATTCCGTAGGATTTGCAATAATCGATCCATTTACTCGTGAACTAGTTATAAAGAAGAGTAAGGGTAAGATAAGAGAAGTTGAGAGAAGACTAGGGTTTAGCGAGTATGATGGTACGATAGCTATAGGTCATACAAGATGGGCTACTCATGGAAAACCCAGCGACATAAATGCTCATCCACATGTTGACTGTACTAATACCATAGCGATTGTCCATAATGGCATAATTCATAACTATATGGAGTTAAAGAAGAAACTCATAGCCAAAGGGCATGTATTTAAAAGTGAAACAGATACAGAAGTAGTACCACACTTAATAGAGGAATATCTTAAGCAAGGTCTTAGCTTCTTAGAAGCTCTGAGAAAGGTTGTAAGGGAGTTAAAAGGAGCATATGCTTTAGCGTTAATATCAATCTATGAGCCTGATAAAATTTACTTTGTAAGAAATGTTTCACCGTTAATTATAGGTCTAAGTGATAAAGCATTATTTATAGCAAGCGATATACCGGCGTTCCTTCAACATACAAATAAGGTTATAATATTAGAGGATGGAGACTTCGGCTATATATCACCTACTGAAATATATATTGAGAATGTAAATAAGGGAGTTGTTGACTGGAAGTCAAAGATAAGGATAATAGACTGGACTCCTGAAATGGCTATGAAGGCCGGCTATCCACATTATATGCTAAAGGAAATTCATGAACAGCCCATAGCGTTGAAGAATACATTGGCTAGTTTAGGTAATGAAGTAGACAAAGTAAGTAAGCTCCTACTTGATGCAGATAGAATATTTTTGACTGGAGCCGGTACTTCATTTCATGCTGCATTAGCTGGGGAGTACTTACTTAATTTTATGGCTGGTTTAAACGCTACAGCATTTATTTCATCTGAATACATGAGATTTAGAAAGGTGTTTAGAGAAGACGATGTACTTATAGCTGTTAGCCAATCTGGTGAAACAATTGATACATTAATGGCTGTAAGAGAAGCAAGGAAGAAGGGCGTAAGGATTATTGCATTATCGAATATACTTGATAGCGCAATCCCAAGAGAGTCAGATATATCCATTTATACTAGAGCTGGTCCTGAAATAGGTGTTGCAGCTACTAAGACATTTACAACTCAGTTACTTGTCTTTGTAATAATTGCTTGTAGATTAGCTGAACTGACTGAGCAAGAAGATAAGAGTACGATAAATAGGGTTAAAAATGAGTTAAAGAACATAAACACAATTACGCAAGCAGTAACGGTAATGTATGAACCATTTATTAGAAAGTTTTCAGAAAGACTTGCAAGGAAAACCAATGCTTTCTACCTAGGTAGAGGTTTGGGTGTCCCAATATCTATGGAGGGTGCATTGAAACTTAAGGAAATAGCTTATATTCATGCTGAAGCGTATCCGGCCGGTGAGAGCAAGCATGGGCCGATAGCTTTAGTTGAAAAGGACTTTCCGGTGTTCTTTACAATATTTGATGATGAATTAAAGGAGCTTATTCTAGGGAATATTGAGGAAATGAAAGCTAGAGGTGCATTAACAATAGGTTTAATACCTAAGGGTTTTGAACAGGCTAAGGAGAAACTAGATGTAGTTTTTGAAATGCCTAGATTGACACCATATACAGCAATAATACCATATATAATACCATATCAGCTAATAGCATATTATACATCTGTAGCGAGAGGGTATGATCCTGATAGGCCACGCAACTTAGCTAAAACTGTCACAGTAGAGTAATCTAGAGGGAGATCATGCTATGAGAATTCCCGCTCTTATACTTGCAGGAGGAATAGGTGAAAGAATAAAGTTACTTACAGGAGGAAGGCCAAAGACTCTCCTTAGACTGGCGGGTAAGCATATAATTGAATATGTATTAGATAATGTAAGGAATTCTGGGATAACTAAAGTATTATTGGTAGTAAATAATCCAAAAGACTATGAAGACATAGCTATAAAGTATGGCAAGTATATGCAAGTAGAACTTATAGCTCAAAAACTACCTGAAATAGAAGGTGCAATACTATCAGTAAAGGATATGATAAAAACCGACTTCATGTTAGTATATGGAGACATCGTTGCCCCCAGAGAAATGTATGAGGAACTCTTATCAATGTACTTAATTAGCAACCGCTATGGTATTGTACTTGTACCTGAAGAAGACCTAGAGACGTATGGTGCGGCAACAATATCATCTTCTGGAGAAATTGAGTCATTTATAGAAAAACCTACAAAACCTATAACAAACGCATATGTTATTGGTGGAGCATTTATCCTGCCTCGCGAATTTATTGAAATACTGGAATCATATCAAAATATGACAAAGACACTAAATCACGTTAATAAGAAGTATAGGTTAAAACCATACTTATGGAGTGGCTGGTGGATTGATATAGGATTTCCATGGGATTTGCTTAGAGCATCTCTCTACGTTCTTCAGCAAGTTAAAAAATCAATTATTAGCAGTAAAGCAATTATTTCGCCTAAAGCCGTTATTGAAGGACCGGTAATAATAGAGGATGAGGCTGAAATAGACCACTACGCCGTTATTAAAGGACCTACATATATCGGTAGAAGAGTCTATATTGGAACTCATAGCCTAGTGAGAAACTACGTTACATTAGAAGGAGACGATATAGTAGGAGCTTATTGTGAAATAGCATGGAGCTGTATTCAAAGAAACGTTAGTATTGGCAGAGGCTCATATATTGGTTTTTCAATAATTGGCGCTGGCGCTGTAATAGAACCCGGAGTAATAACGTTAAACGTAGTTCCTGAACATATGAAACCAGTAAGAGCATTAAGGCTACTAAAGCGTGGTAAGGAATATGTCAAGTTAGGAGCAATTATAGGAGCTAGTGCTCGTGTTCCAACAAGCAAGATACTAAAACCCGGTGAAGAAATAAAGTAAAAAGAAAAATTACCCCCCACTCACAAAGGGCATTACTATTATTTCGTCCCCATCATTTACTTCATCTTCCAGTGAAACCGACTTCCCATTTACTAATATTATTGTTCTATTATATACTTCCTTAGGTAATGAAATAATGTTCTTGAGTTTTATAGGGGTCTCTACTTCTATTTCGGCATTATCGAAACCTATGATGTCTATCAAGTATCCTAGTACCTTTATTCTTATCTTTCTCTTCACTCTTTATCACGGAGTTAATTTAATGTATTTTTCTAGCTCCTTTATTACAAAATCTAATCCTAGCTTTTCAAGCGTTGACTTTTTAGGAATTCCTCTTTCATCCCATCCTCTTATTTCATAATACATCGTTAATAGTTTATCATAATTGTCTCTATCAAGTTTACTACCCTTTAGTGGTCCCTTAGTCAATGGCTCTTCAAACCATCTAGCAGGTGGATAGTCCATCGTTCTATCCCACTTACCTTTAAATTCTCTAACCCAGAATGCTCTAATCAAAGCATATATTCTATCTGCTACAGTAAATAGATCATTTAACGTAATTGTTGTTCCCGTAGCTGCTTTAAGTAGCTTGGGATACCACTCAAGTTCAAAGCCGAGCTCAATCCACGGTAGCCTACAAGATACAAGGGACTCAAATATACCTCCTCTTATCCTTTGGAATTCTATAACTTTTTCAACCTTCTCTTTTGTGTATGCAAATCTACCTATCTTTACTTCCCATGAAATAACCCAAGCATCTTTATGGTGTGCTCCTATAGGTGATGTACCATAAGCTAATGCCATAGCCGGTGCTGCATGACAATCATAGGCTGTTATTTCGAGTCCCTTAACATGCATAGCCCATTTAGTTGAATCGCCTCCTATTTTCTCTGAAATTCTTTTAACACCTTCTGCTAGCAAATTACCTATACCACGTCTATATGCTATATCTTCTATTATTTCAGAGGCTTTCTTAAAGTCACCCCATTCTATTTTCTCATCAATTAACTTCTTTTCTGAAGCCTCCATAGCAAAGCCTAATACATTACCTAGAGATATTGTGTCTATTCCATATTCATCAGCAAGCCTATTTAAAACGGCTACTTTACCTAAATGACCTATTCCTATATTAGAACCCAGCATTGCTACATTTTCATAGTCTAGCTCAGCGCAATGTCCTGTCGAATCCAATACCACGTTACCACATATCATATTACAATTAGGGCAGCCTCGTTGTTCTACCTTCATGGCCTCCATAGCATATCCATCAATTAATCTGGCAAAGTCAAATACTCCTTCACGGAAGTTGTATGTTGGTAAAACACTATTCGATTGCGACCATTCAATAGTCATCATCGTCCCTTGTCTTCTCCAAAACTCATATGCTGGCTTCCTAGGAATTGTTGCTAAGGCTTCTCCTGCTATTTTCTTATATTCTTCAGGATTAGCTAATGGTACTTCCTTCGTACCTTTAATTACAATTGCTTTAAGGTTCTTAGAACCCATTACAGCACCCATACCCGGTCTTCCGCCGGCTCTACCCTCCTGTGAAACTACTACAGCATAACGAACTAGATTTTCACCGCCAGGCCCTATACATAAAACTCCAGTATCTTTACCATGTACTTCCTTGAGCTTTTTCTCAGTTTCAAAAGTAGTTTTTCCCCATAGTCCTTCCGCACTTAAAACCTCTACAGTATCATCCTCGATGTATATATACGAAGGTTTCTTAGCCTTACCTTCAATGACTATAACGTCATAGCCTGCTTTACGTAAGTGAACCGCTGCCCATGAACCAACATTTCCATCACCATAACCCCCCGTTAACGGGCTCTTAGAAGCAATAACAAGCTTACCGGTACTCGGACCTATAAGTCCAGTTAATGGACCAGATGCTATAACGAGCTTATTATGCGGTGATAACGGGTCAATTCCCGGAGGAAGCTCATCCCATAAGATCTTTACCGCAAAACCTCTACCACCAATATACTTTAGAGCAAAATCTGCATCAAAGTTCTGGACGCGTACTTTACCCGATGATAAATCTATTCTAAGAATTTTACCATTCCAACCATACAACTAAATCCCCCATATAGTTAAGCAAGAAATAGCGTTAAAAGGTTAACTTCATGACTAGCTGACTTGAAGGTTAAGAGGTCTACTTAAATTTAAAATAACGCCTACTACTAAACACACTCGGGGGTTTGAAATGTCAGGAGAAGAAGAAATTGTGCAAAAGCTTGAGAACCTTCTTGAAACTATGAAGGAATGGGAGCGAAAACCAGTTATAAAAGTTGGTAAGGCTATCGTAGAATTGGTTAAACTCCCTCGAAGAGAGACAAAGAAAAGCGTTGAACCAGAAAGACTAGTATTACACATAAGACTTGAGGATTCTTTTAAAGGGGTTTTCATACCAGGTTCATTAATACTTGATGATATAATTACCGCCTTAACCAATAAAACTGTGCATCAAATAGCAAAAGCTCTCGATGAAATTAATAGGAGAAGAATAGTAGAATTTAAGCTTTAAAGCTACGTCTTAGGCTCAGACCATGGAGTATTAAATATAGCATATATTTCCCTAGCCCTTTTCTCGCCAACTCCTTCAACTTTCATTAATTCAGCTACACTTGCATTAGCTATGCTCCTCAAGGTCTTAAAATGACGAAGTAGTTTTCTAGCAATTGTTGGACCTACTAGTCCTTCAGCAACATATAGTATTCTCTCATTTAACGTCATTGGCTTTTTCTCAACTCTAAGTCTTGCAATTCTCTTTCTAGCTGAAGTTCCTAGTGATTTAGCTTTAGCTGCAAGCCAAGAAACTGTAGCGTCCTTATTAGGTGATGGTAGTATTCTTAAATTCCATGTAGTTATGATCTCGTCCATAACCCTTAGAACTGCTGTTAAATTCCATTTAGTAAACCTTTTTAGTAAACTAAAGCTTCCCTCAATAATAAGAATGGCTATAATATCTTCACTTTCTTCAACGCTTTTTAATAACTTTACTTGTTCCCATATTCTATTATCCCTAATGCTATTAGCAAAGTCTATAATGGTTTTTCTCTCAACAATTATAGGTTTCTTGTCTTCAGATGCAAGGAGATAATAATCACCTACGTTAAGGTTATGTACTGCTATCTTTAACCCTCTTCTTCGCAGTTCTTCAACAATTTCTTTTTGCTTACTTGCCTCCTTACTATCTACAACAATATCTACAGGAGCTAGTAAAGCCTCTGCTAATATGCCCATCTCTACAGACACCTCAAAGTCACTTAAAGTTAATTAGCTTAAAATACTATTGTCTCATGGGATCCTATTTGAAGGTTAAGGTATATAGAAATGAAGATGTTAAGAGAGTTATAGCTTTTATACCCAAAGGACATAAGCACATCAGGTTATTACTAGAACTTAAGGACCAAATAATATTATTTCAAGAGGCCACGATAGCAGGGATTGCAAGAGCCTATCTATCAATATTGCTACATCCTCAAAGAAAAGCAGTGGAACTCATTCAAAAGAGATTACATGAAAATGAGCGCAAACAAGGTTATGCAGAATACCAGTTAATTGAAACTAATAGAATTGATAGTGAAGTTTTAGAGGAAGTATCTAGAATCATTGAAAAATAAGATAACTTACGTGAATTCATTTATTAGTTCATTAATTTTCTTGCCAAAGTATTTTAATGCCTTTTCGATAAACTCGTGGGATATCACTCCATTAGGTGTCGGCGTTTCTAATATTCTCTTTGGAACTCTTAACTTATTTAAATTAAATCCTAGATTTAATTTCAACTTATATTTCTCTACATAGATTTTATAACCAAGCTTAATAATATCATCAACGGTATAACTGTATCCTAACGGCTCTAATGCCTTTACTACAAGTTCAGGCTTATATATTCCTCGAGCAAAGAAACACACAACCAATGATGAAAGTATTTGTCTCCAAGCTTCTTCGTTAATTAGGTCATCTACAACTTTTTCTGGAGGTGGGTACTCTTTACCTATAAGCTTTTGGTCATAACTATAACCTGCATTATCGAGGTGGCTGTGCCTAACGCCAATTAAGTATCCAATATGTGTAGCTGGACCCGCATGATATCCAGGCATCTCATTGCCTCCAAATGATAATGCAAAGTCTAGGCCACCGTATTTTTTGGCAGTCTCTTCAGCTCCTAAGGCTAAGGCTTTATAGAATTCATTTGGTTGATCAACGATATATTTGATTGCTTTTACATAGTTCTCCCATTTACCCCATTTTAACTCCACTAAGGTATGGTCTATAGTAATCAATCCTCTTTCAAGTGCTTCTGTAGCCCATGCTAATACGACTCCTGTACTCATAGCATCAAGTCCTTGAACCTCAACTGCTTCTAGAAGCCTCAATAATCCATCAATGTCATATACGCCCAACATTGTTCCTAGAGCATATATTGGTTCGTAATCATATGATACATACCTTGTTGTATAGAAATATGGTTCGTGGGGATACTGTTCTCTAATTGAGGCAATATGTATGCATGCAACAGGGCAGTGACTGCAAGCAGTCCTACGAGCTAATCTAAGTTCTGCTATTCTTTCACCGCTAATGTTGTCTGCATATTCAAATTTAGCGCTCTTGAGATTCCTCGTTGGTAATGCTCCTATCTTATTTAATGCTCTAATATTAACAGGCGTACCTATATCATGGTATTTCTTCATTGCAGGACTTTTAACAGCTTTATCAAATATCTCATTATATATTTGCCTATACTTATGCGGATTCTTCACATCTATTTTACGCTTACCCGAGATAACTATAGCTTTAAGTTTCTTTGCGCCCATTACAGCTCCTAAACCAAGTCTACCGAAATGTCTATAGGATTCAGCTATAACACATGCATATCTAACTAATCTCTCTCCAGCTCTACCAATTCTAATAATTGTTCTGAGCCCTGAACCAGGTTCTCTTTCCCTTAAAACTCTTCCCACAGTATAGGTGCTTCTAACACCCCATAACGCGCTAGCATCACGGAAATAGACTCGATCACCATGAATTGCTAAATAGATTGGAGTTTCACTTGCACCCTTAATAACTATAGCACCATAACCAGCCATTCTTATGGCTATAGCTGTTCTTCCACCAGCATGGCTTTCCCCAAAGTTACCTGTTAATGGGCTCTTAAATACAGCAACAGTTTTTGAAGCCATAGGATACATAGCGGTAAACGGTCCTATAGCAAATACTATAGCATTATCTGGACCAAGAGGATCTGATTTACTACTAACCTCCTCCGCTAATAACTTAACGGCAACTCCAGTACCTCCAAGATATTCTTCAAATAGGTCTTTTCTATCCTCTACCCAGAATCTCCTTCTACTTAAATCGATATATAATACTCTTGTAAGTAATGGATCAATCATATTCTTTCACCTTATCTCCTCTAATGCAAGTACTCCATAAGGACAATAATTTATGCAGAAGCCGCAATGCATGCATATAACGGGTTTATTATCATCAAAATTCCATTGAATTGCGCCAAAGGGGCATGCATTAACGCAGTTGCCACATCCAATACATTTAGAAGCATATAAGATAACGCCACCCCCCTTCCTCTTCACCAAGGCATTTGTAGGGCAGACTTTAGCACAAGGAGGATCCTTACAGGCTCTACAAACAATAACTGTAAAACCTCTCTCAAAACCACCAACACTTCTTACATGAATTGCGGACTTCGCTAAACCTGCTTCTGGAAACCTTCTCGCGCATGCAAACATACATGACATACAGCCTACGCATAAATCGGGGTCCGTAACAACTAATCTCTTAACGGATGCCGCAGTACTCATCTAGATCACCTATGTGTAAAGGATCTCTTTTGTATTTGAGAAGTATGCAGATGCTTTTTAAACATAACGATAATTAGAGTAATTAATGACGAGATACCATCATGACCTCATTTTAAACATAATATTAATTATAGATATATTTACGAAGTATAATAATTAGATTGGGGGTAAGAGTGGGTTATGCAATACTAGTTATTGATATGCTTGAAGAATTCGTATATGGCAGATTGAAAAGCCCTCAAGCAGAGAAAATAGTACCTAGGATTAAATTGATAATAGAGGAAGCACGAAGAAGGGGTATTCCAATAATATATCTAGCTGATGCACACTTACCTATGGACGCTGAGTTAAAGATATGGGGTCCACACGCCTTAAAGGGTACAAAAGAAGCTAAAGTAATCAACGACCTTAAACCTCAGGAAAAAGACATCATAATAGAAAAGAGATGGTATAGTGGGTTTAGAGGTACGGGGCTTGATGTATTACTAAGAGACCTAAATGTAGATACAGTTATCGTTACGGGAATTCACACGCATATATGTGTGTTACATACAGTAGCTGATGCATTCTATTATAGATTTAATGTAATAGTAGTTAAGGATGCTGTTGCAGCATTTAGCGATGAAGACCATAAATACGCGTTAAAGTATATGGAGCAAGTATTTGGAGCTAAGCTTCTTACTTCGGATGAAGTATTAAAAGTATTGAGTAAAACAGAGGTTAGTAGCTACTATGCTTAGAAGCTAGACCTTAACACCACCTTACCATCATGGTATGTTAAAGAGGGAGTAATGTGATGTAGGATTTTAGAGTTTCTGAGAACGCGTATAAACTTTTTCTCATGATTCCTCAAAGGCTTTTTAAGTCTCTTAGGATAAGGTTTAAGCTTCTCATCAAATAGAACATCTAAGTCCTTTAATCTACTAATAACTTCATCCAAAGTTAATGTACCATACTTTTTCACTAGTACATATACTTCATTGAGCGTAGGTCTTACAATGCATTTCTCTCCACTAAGAAGGAATATCCCACAACAGTCGGGTGAAGAGTGTAAATGGAAGAATCCTTCCTTACATGTTGCAAAGAATAAATTATAACGTCTAGCTAAGTTAGCTAATTCCCTAAAAATTCTATGTCTAATATTATAGCTTAGCCTATATAGTGCTACATCTTCTAAGCTGCTGGGTATTGTTACTTGATAAGGTTCCCAAAGATCTAACTTTAGGTGAAGTATATTTTCGAGCTCTATTATATCTCTCTTAGGTAACCTAATAGATTCGACGATCAAGTGTAATGCACCTATATCTTTAATACTTCTTATAGTATCCTCCAAATTAGGATAGTCACTTATTCCGGGAATATAGGGTTGAAGTCTAACTGCTACTGGTATATTCTCCTTACTGAGATTTTCAATTATCTTAAGTCTTTCGTAAGGCGGAGAAGCCTTAGGTTCTAGTTTACTAGATATGTTATTATTAAGAGTAGAAATGGATATTTGAATTAGTACTAAATTCTTTGAGCCTAATTTTAAAATAAGTTTTTTGATAGAATCATCCATTATTAAATTAGACTTGGTATTAATAATTAATGGTATCTCATATTCTAATGCTATCTTTAATATATTCCTTACAATCTTGACCTTAGATTCTAGTGGTTGAAAAGGATCAGAAAGTGTTGATAATCTAAATGGTATAGTCCTTAGCTTCCTTTCGTTTAACTTTCTTGCTACAACTCTAAATTCATTTAGTGCTCTAAATCTTGGCTTAACAGAATCATCCTCTCTGTACCAACGGGCATAGCAGTAAATACAGTTAAATGAACATGTTGTAAAGGGTTCGATTCTAAACAAAGAATAGCATAGAGGGCTAATGATATTACTTATATTGATAACTAGTTCACTCATAGCATATACACTATGATAACTTGTTTAACTCTATACGTATTTCGGAATTCCTTATTTTAATAACTGCATAGTAGCCTTTAGCTAATGGACCTGGATTTACTATTATTGTGTCATTGAGTTTATCAATACATCGAGCTTCGTGTATATGTCCGCAAATACATAGCTTAGGCTTTTTCTCTTCAATAAATTCCCTAATGGCTTTACTACCTACATGTAAACCAAATAATGTTCTATCAGCCTTAGTTTTATATGGTGGTGCATGAGACACTAATATGGTATCACCTACATCCTTCAAGGTATTAAATACGGTAATAAGAATGGATTTTATTTCTTCCTCCTTAAATTCAATCCATGTATTGAAAGGTGTTATCGTAGAACCACCTATGCCTATAATTGTTAATGATTGGTACTTGAAGGCTTCTCCATGGACATTAATAACGTTATTAATGCCTGTTGGAGTGAATTTCAGTAATTCTCTTGGATCGCAATTACCTGGTACAAATAGTGTTAAAGAAGACTGCCTTGATAATTCTTTTATGATTTCCTCAGCATCACTAATACTACCAAAATTAGTTAAATCTCCTGAAACTATGGTTAAATCTCTGACTATATTAGTTAAAGACCTTACTTTGTTTAATCGTCCATGTATATCACTTATAGCTAATATGGTTAGCACCATAATCTAACCCTCCTCCTTGATATAGCCTAAGGTAGTTAAAATATGTTTAACTTCAGAGTATAGATATGAGTGTTCTGAAGGATACGGTTGTTTAAGTATAGGTCTTAGCCAGTTATGTAACAAGTATAACGCTAGCTTAATTACACCTATGCGTGAGTAAGCTTCCCTAAATAACCTTAGAAATACCATTATATCGGCAAATGCTTTAAGGTAGTTCACTAAATCTCCCTTTTCAAAGTACTTTACAAGGTCAAGGAAGTGTCTATTAATAACTTGGCTACTAAGAACGATACCACCATCAAATCCCATTAACAATGCTAATGGAAATACTTCATCTAAATTCGTTAGTAACATTATATTGCCTCTTATCTCGTGCTTAAGCCTCCATAAAAGCTCTAATAAGTATCCTATGTCTGTAGATGAAACAGCAATACCCTTAATTTGAGGTATATCATTAACTAGTCCTTCAAGAGCATTGACGCTTAATTGAATATTAGGATCATTCACAGATATTATGATATCTATGTCCACTCTTCTTGTGATAAAATCATAAAACCTATATGTATGAACATCAGTTGTAGCGAACTCTAGTAATATGGGAACGAATGCTACCCTATATCCAAGCTCAACTCCTAATATAAGATCTTTCACCATAAGCTCTAAACTCAAACCTCTTGGTGAAAAAGCTACAAAGTCAAACTTCCTAGCATTATCAATACTATACCTTAATAATAATTCGTATTCCTTATCATTCATTAAGTTAGCTTCACTATATAATGAACTTACTAGTATTTTGTTTAATCCTAATTTCTTTAACAACATTAATAGCTCATTATATGCTTCAACATCTAATGTTCCATCATCCTTCAACGGGGATATAGGTGGTGTAATTATATGCTTTCCTTGATGAGCCATATCATTACCACTTATACTAACTTCTGGAATAATATATATTTAGCTTAGTAGATTTTAATGAAATGAGAATATGAAATTTAAAGTAGATGAAACTGAAAGCAAACTATCTTGTATGAATCTAAAGGCTTTAGCAACAACCCTTCCAGGAAAAGAACATTTAGCTATAATTGAACTAGGTGATGCCATATTCCCCCATGACCAAGAAGTTCATATAATTAAGGCTCCTTTTCCTCATGTAGTATTAGTATACTCAAAGCTTGATCCATGGTTTATCTATGGATTAATTATTGCTAATCCCCCAGCATCAATTTATAGATTTGTTCCTATAGAGAAATGCATACAAACAGATTTGAAAAAAGTAGTTAAAGCGGCAGTAGACCTGCTTGAACGTAAGTTAAAGAATAAGAAAGCTTTTGTTCATATCAGTTGCACCTGCAGAGGAGTAAACTTATCTCCAAGTAACATAGAGAGAGAAATAGCGTTAACTATCAAGAATAGAGAATTAGCAATACCTGTACTAAGACTTAAGGATGCCGAATATGAAGTAAAGGTAGAAATCTTAGCTAATATAACAGGAATAGCCTTAATACCTAAAGGAATCAATAATATTAAAAAGATCGTGAAAAAGCTAAGTAAGGTATTTTAGTGCTCAGCTGCGCCGACCCACATCATTTAATCAGATCCGAGTTCTTTCAGCACCTCAATACTTTAATTCAAGCATGGTATTTAAATTTAATTAAATGTATTCCTCGGGTATTCTGTGTGGATGAAAGCTTATTTTAGGTTTAAGACCAGCCTTCCTCAATCTCTCCATGACGTGAGGGTACTCAAATACATACTCTTCTTCAAATTCTTCAACAAGAACCCTATCTATTTCAAGGAGCTTCGACAAAAGCCATTCCTTACCCTCCTTACTACTAAAGGATAACATTACTGCTGGATGACATTCTACACCATAATCTAATAGATTCTTTAATGCATTAAGCTGATAATAGAATGCTTCAGGCTTAGCACCAGTTAAGAGTGAGAATTCTTCAGGTGTTGTTCCCTTCAAAGACACTCTCACATGGATACAAGTATACTTTGATAAGTCTCTCGCATAGCTCTTATCGTAACCTATTAAAATGCCATTGGTTTCAAGTATAAATAAGTATTTTCCACGTCTTTCAACTAAGTCAAGGAGCCTTAATAGATGCTTACGACCTATTGTAGGTTCATTACCGCTAATCCTTAACTGTCTATAACCCCTCTTCCTTGCAACTTGATCTAGCTTCATAAAGATAAATTCTGGTTCATAGAATCTACCGATGCGTCTAGGGTTATCTCTGACATTAGCACTCCAGCAGAAGACACATCTTAAATTACATCCTACGCAATCAGCGGTGGCTATACCTCCGTACCAGCGTCCTCCTCTAGCAACTCTATAGTATTTTCTTTCATAATTTCTTACAACTATCTTTTCAATTGCTTTAGTAAGTTCTATAGGATCATATTTTGTCATGAGGAGCCACGTACCTGTTTTCTAACTACTATACCACCACTTTTAATTACATAATCTCTTAACTCACTTGCATCATTGCTAGGATCATTTGTTAAATCGACTATGAATAGAGGTTTCTTAAGGTCTACAGACATGACTATAGCATATAGGTAATCTTCAATACTATTAATTTCATAGTATATGTATTCCTTTCTATTATGAGTAATTGTTGTAACCTTATAAACTACACCTGATTCTCCAACTAATGTCCTTGTCTCCTTTCTTGACATAATCCTTGCCTCAAAGCGGGGAAGGTGATGTATGACGTGCAATCCGTACGGAGGTCATTGCTGGGCCTTCGGCCCTCTCCCTCCGCCCGACCCCCGCCTTGTTACGGAATATATAATTGCCTGAGTTGAAAAATGTTTCTGATTATATTTTCAAGCTAGCTTCTCTTAGGATATTAATTAGCTTCTCCTTTGTTATACTGGTTTTAAGTCTCGTAATAGCTAGATTTGCATGACCACCTATGTCTACTACTACTCCCTTCTCCATTAACATATTAGCTATTCTAGCAGCTATACCTTTTCGGGCCCTAATAATTAATATAGGGTTCTTCCTTCTATCCTCTATTAGGAGAGCTACAGGCTTTCTCAAAATCCTATATATTCTAGAAGCTAATGCTGATGCTCCTCTTCTCATCCATTTACCTCTAGCATCCACAAACTTTATATAGCCTACTGTACGTGCCTCTAATGCAAGTTCTATTGCTTTCTCCTTAACCTCTATATCCTCGGTGAGACTATACTTCCTGATGATGTCAGATATGTTGAACCCCGGAGTAGTAAGTACTGTTAGAGGTGATGCAAGCCACTTTACAATCCTAACCCATAACTCTTCATCTCTATTTAATGTCAACATCCTTGATATTCCTTTGGCAAGTCTAGCTGTATTTAATAGTTCTTGAGGAACCTTAACACCTTTATCCATATAACTAACTATCTTACTAAACATTTCAAGTCGAGGAGTTAAAGATATTCTATAATTCTTAATCTTATTGTAAACAAGCTCTGTCGTAGGCTCATAACCTATATTTACTTCATCGACTATACCCCTCAGCTTAGATAATGCATGTACCGTGGATAAGTGATGGTCAAAGTAAATGATCTTTATATCATTATATTCGGTTTTTAATCTATTGAAAACTCTCTCGAGCCCTCTAACATATGGTATATCAAGAATCACTACGATATCTACTTTATCTAAGTTTATAATAGTGCGCTTAAGTCTATGTGGATCACAGGGCTTTAACAATATACTAGCTTTTTCCCTCAATGGATAAACTCTCTTGACTTCTTGAGCATATACTATGAGAGCTGCAGACACAACCCCATCAGCATCCCAATCTCCTAGGATTAATACATTCCTCATATAGTCACCACAATACCCTATTTAATTATTTTAAAGCTAGCCATTCACGTGAACCTAATATTAATTGATGTTTATCTTAGGAACAATATATACGTCGTGGACTATAAAAAGAAATCTCTAATTCCGAAGAAGCCCCAAACTTTATTTCACCTATGCTGAACCAGAACGTTATGTTGACTCTAGTAAATAACCATTTCTCATCACTATCAGACTTAGCGAACGGTATCTCAAAGTAAGTTGCATTAGAGACTTCACCTGCATATCATGGATGTTCAGAATCACAGGTACTACAACTAATACTTGAACCCAGGCGAATGCTATCAAACCATACTGGATAAGCCCAGAAGTAATCATAGGTAATTCCCGTAAAGGAATCTACGTACCACCAGTATTCACATCTATAAAGTATATACGCTTCAACTATCTTCTTAACACCATCCGACACACCTACTTCTATTCCTATACGAGCCTCAGTTTCTTTTTACCATTACTATACCATCCACTATCATATAAATCTCTGGGCTCAATTAACGATACCATTTCCCTACCATAAGACTCAAAGTACAACATACCATTCTTTTCAATACACCACTTGACCGTCAAACCGTCGATGCTATGTACCTCGCCTGCCTTAAGCCATACTTTCTTCTCATTTTAGGTTCTATGAATAGTACTTTAGAACCAAAGTATTCTGGATCAAGAATGAATATCGCAATTGCTACTTCCTTAAATAGTGAGTACTCCTCTACAATAGTCTTGAACCTGCCACCTTCTATGACAACTCTGTGTGTTTGAGCTAAGCCTATAGGTATTCTCTTAACCTTGAGCCTATACTTGAATGGAACACTTACCTTCCCTATAAATACTCTTTCAGAAACATTTCTAGACTCTTAAAGAACATGAATGGCAACTATCATCTTATTCTTGGGGACAACACCATTAAATACTGGTTTAATATTTAACTCAATAATACCGGTAAGTTCATCAAAATTCTCATAAAACCAATAAATACTTGGTATAAGTATGGACACTAATAACAATGATAAAGGTAGTAGGGGTGTAATCTATGAAGATTACACCCCTACTAATCAACTATTAAAGATTTAGTTTTATAAAAAAGCGATCATAAGAACCAACCTCTCTTCATTAAGAATGGTCATAGACGCTATGAATACTTATTTTAGGTGTTAAGTACCTAGAGCTATCTTGTCATTATAACTCGATTTACAGGAAATGAGTGAAAAGTAGGAGTGTTTACTTAATGTCAATGAACTTATATCCTTTACATCCTCAAAATCCTAAACTATAACGATAATAATCTTCTAAAAATGATACTGTTGATCCTTACAGATTAGTTTTTGATACTAAATAGTAAGGCGTAAAAGAGTGAGGTCAAATCAGGTAGCCGCCACTTCTTCATCTATCTTACTCTGTAGTGATCAGACTCTCATCATCAGTTATGGTGAGTGATCCATATAAACCTGCATTTGCACGTTATAGATCGGTGGTTGCGTGGACTACATAAATGAATACTACAGGGAGCGTTCAATAAATTTTCTCCAAAGGGTGAAGCCATCCTACCCTAAGGAAGAATATTTAATATCCAGAGGGTTTTCAATAAAATTGCAACAGAGACAGGAAACTACAAAACAGTATACGGATACTCAACAAAACTAAATGAAATTGAAAAATACTGCTACAAGGTCTTCGGAAAATACCTGTCCAAACTCAACACCAATGAAATCAAGGACTTACCAATACTACTACATACAGATAAAGGCTATAGTTTATCAACAATAAGAGCATCAATAATTCCACTCCTCCGCACATTCTACAAGGAGCTTGGATACGATGAAGATTTAGTTAAAAACTACTACCATACCCGAAAGGTAAGAAAATTAAAAAGAAGACATCTAGTCCCCCCTATGTACCTGGACATGTCCTTGACAAAGTCATATTCTCTATCCAAGACGACAAGTATAGAGCGCTCTTCAGCCTTGTGCGAATAACTGGATGCCGTGTAGATGAAGCTTTAACGCTGAGGTACAGGCATGTAATAGATGAAGGAGATAAAATAATAATACGCTTTGAAATCACAAAAAGCGGAGAATACCGTGAAGTACCATTAAACTGGCCTGGATTTTCTATGTGCAAATGGAGACGTTGCATAAGCGACAAAACTTCATGACTATGACGGAAAAACACATTCATAAACACCAACATGCCAGCGATTAGGCAAAGAGAAATAAAGAATACTGGAACAACCCATAGTACTCCACGAACTTTTCTACTCACTCATATCACCCAATTAATAGAACTAAACAAATTTATAAACTACTACTTTGAGAAATAGCTCTCTTCATTTGACTCCTTAACATGCTGTTTGCCGATAACTATGGATTTGAATTTATCTTTATCATTCAATGGCGCAGGTCTATTATTGTTATTACTCCACAAGATAGTATAGATGTTGATAATATTGCCATAAATATCTTTCAAAACCAAGCATATAACACCATCCTTGTATTCGAGCTCAATAACATAGTAATTCCCTTCCTGAGCTAAACTTAACTTCTTTAACCCATAAAATATTGATCTACTCCATACCCAGCTAAGATGCCCTTTCGCAAATAAATTATGAATAATTCTACTGGCTTCTTCATGCCCATAGATATGTTGAACCATTAACCCTTCCTTAAAGCCCAAGTTTTTCAGAAATTCGGCTAAAGCTGGAAACTTTACGGAATGGAACTTCCCAGTCTTTGGCTCATAGTAGATGAATTCGTTGTCTTTCCAAAGCCATAAAACTGCATTTTCTCTTAATGGTAGTAAAGTATGAACTAATAAATCAAGAGCAACGTAGCGCTTACCTTCATTGATTAGCTTTCTACTTTTAGATATAACCTGTCTAATGTAGTACTTTAGACTTCCCGGAATACTTAATTCACTACTACTTATACTGCCATATATAGTAACTCTGAGTGATTTTAATGCGCCTCGTTGTCCTGCTTTAGAGCGCTTGTAATCTAATGTGCTAACCGCTACTTCAATATCAAGTACACGTGGATACCACTTTCCATTCTTATACTCTATAAGCCCATTATTGGCTAAGAGCTTTAACTGGTTGCGAACAGTATTTGGATGCACTCTTCTTCCAGTTATCCTGCAATAAACGCTATGTAGGTGCTTAAGGTCGCACCCGTCTCTAAAATGCTCATAGTAGTTTAATATGTATGTATAGAGAGCTAAGCCCCTATGCTTTCTACTAATATTTCTAAGTACCTCTACTATGGATTTCTTCTTTTTCCCTCAGCTTCCTACTAGTGACATTAATTCTAGCTAAAACCATACGCATTACTTCTCAATAATATCGGATAAAATCATATCAGATATCTCCTCAGCTCTACGCTTCTTTATTTCCTCAGCTATGATTTGTGCTACCTTCCGATTCGATGGCTTGAAAGCTAATTTCCCATTTACTGGATCCTTAACCCCCCGTAGTACCCCCCACTTCTCTAATTTGCGTAATAGTTTGTAGGCATATCCAATATTTATCCCTAGAACCTTGGCGACTTCAGAAGCATGGACTATCTCCTTCTTGCTAAACACTACTTCACATATCTTAAACAATAACTCACAGTATAGCACCCTATGCGCCACTTCCTCTGCACTATATTGATGCCTAGGCATAGCCTACCCCACTTATAAGGGAAATCAAACTTATAAATAGGTGCCATCAATATACCCACAACATACCCTAGGCATGATAACAGCTATTCAACTAGAAGCACGGCGCCCCAGCCACAAACCCAAACCGCAACCGCGGGCTTGCTTCTATTCGGCGAGGGCAAACACAAACAGTATATCAATTTAATAGGGTTGAGGGAGAGCAGGTTGTAGTTTCTTTTGGTTGTTTCTGCAAGTACATCATATTTAAGAAAAGTAATTAGAGAAGCATTTATCATATACCAAATACTCTCAAAAATATACGAAACATAATTTTCCATACTTTAATAATAAACACTCATACATAATAGTGGTATTGTGTATTACCATTACTGGTTGTAAAAACTTACAAGTAGTTTTATAATGAAATTTCTCCATGTAAGGCTATGCAAATTCTGAAGAACTTTTTTACAACCCCTGATGACAAAAACGCTCTCTCTTGCCATCAACGATGGCGAAAGCATATGATGGAATTTCACGAGGTAAAATGTACCGTAAAAATCCCATTCTAGTTTTTACAACCCGTGATGGCGATAGCTACAAAATTACAAATAATATTTGCAATTACACAACACATTGTACCGTACATTAACCCATTTAAATATTTTATAAAAACAGAAATATGGTTGGGATACATATATGCCGCGTCCAGGATATATCTGCATAACAATATCTGAAGAAGTTTACAAGATAATCAATGAATTAAAAAGAAGTATAACATAACGACAATAGACTTAATCAAAAACTCATTGTTACTATATGATAAATTCAACGAAATAATCAACATAGCTAAAAACCAATAATAACTTATGCAAGAAAATATATTAACTATACTTATTGCAATTACCTGCCTCTCTTGACAAAAACTCTTCAAGATATTATTCCACAGTTATACATGTATAGAAGTGTAAAAGTGTAGGAGTAGAAGTGAAGAAACACTTAAACCACTCAGTAGTAACAGTTGTAACTAGAGTCACAGGAGTTACTGGCCGCGGAGTGGCCCCTACGGTGAAGGAGGGATGAGCCGTAGGCTTTGCCGTGACGCGGCCACCACTATTTCCTAAATCTCCTGAGTTCTTCTCTAAAGCTTCTAGGATTATCTCTTAGTAGTATTCTAAAGTAGTTTGCAAGGTTATCTGCAATTGTCATTAAATTATCCATGTATTTTGGCTTAGGCTCGCTTTCCCTAATCTTAGGCTCTACTTCTACTCTATCAAAGATACTATCATCTACTATAGCTAAGCCTACACGAATACCCCTAACAATACTATTAACCTCATCTACGGATAACACTACCCTAGCTATGGAAATTAAGTCCCTTAGCTTCATGTACCTCCTCTCAAAGAACCGTAAATAACTAGACTTCCTCCTAGAAGCAACTCTACGAAAATGCTTAAGACCAGTACATAGTCTTCCAAAAACCCTTCTCTTCAACACATGCTCTCCAACACCAACTACAGATATAGTCCTCGCACCATCCCTACTAACATCAATAGCTACTATAGGATCACTTAAGTCCCATCACCAAACCATGGATTAAAACATATACTATTAAAGATTAATTACAAGAGGAATTGGGCTAGCACAGTTACAGCACTTTATCCCATCTACTTCACGGCAAATCCTAGTTACTACACCTTCATGTTGGTGACCGTACAGCACGACCTTAATTTTAGAAGAGTACTTCTTAATGATATAACCAAAAGCAACACTTCCCATATAAGCCGAAAAATAATCCCATGAAGGCTCTAACTTATAATAAACTAACTGTCTAAACGGAACATGGTGTAAAACAGTAACAATCTTATCCACCTTATCGTATATGCTCTTTATATCATTTTCAAATTTATCTAAAAGTCTTAAAGTAAATTCTTCATCACTGAAGGGTAGTTTAATATAATCTTTATCAGACCATATGTTTAACCCAAAAGCCTTAGCCCTAAAATCCTCAACACTTAGCCCAAGATAATCAGGGGCATAGCTATAATCATACCATGCAATAGAGCCTACAAAACCAGTATCTCCAAGAATGAAAGGTCTATTCATTAAGGCGATGCAATTTAATTCTTCTATAGTCCTATTAAATAAGTCTAGTTTAACTAAAGAATTAACTCCACATTCAACTTCAATCCTCCATAAAAACTATACAAACAGTTGAAATCACTCTCATGTACTCTAGCTCCGACATAGTTTTATTTGGAGCACTCATCATCCTGCTTGAGTAGTAACTTGATTACACTTAGGCTTTATCTATTATAGAATTGTATAGAAGACGTACATTAAATTTCTTGTGAAAATAGTTATCGTTTATCTTAAATAATGATAGCTTGCTTTTATTGAAGTTTAGATTATCTCCACATTGTAGAGGATAGCTTCATCCCATTCTTCTATACCATTGATGATAGTATGTGCTACTAAACGAAGCATATACTTACCTTTCGGTATGTAACTAGGTATTTTTGCATCAAGCAGGTACGCTTTAGATGAACATCTTACGCCATAGTCTTTAATAGAGTAATCTATTTGCGCATAGTTCTTATCATAAGCTTATGCTCATTAAGATATAATTCAATGTCGTTCTTTCCTAAAGGAGTTAAGATGACTAAACCGCATATATCCTCTATACTGATTATCTTTTTATCTTCATAAAATGCTCTTTAGTATTTCAGTAGTGTAGATTATATCCCATGCGATGAAGTATACCATAAGCGTCCTCTCAGGAGTCTCCATAGCAGATAAACGGTATATTTCAATTTTATCAAATCTCGCATCTAATTTAAATTCCGGAGGTTCAACCGGTACATACCATCCATAAAATTCTAATGAACTAGTACCGTAATCCCCATCACATATAAATGCGTGGTGGTATATAGCTTTTGGAACAAGCATCTCATAATATCCATTA
>Ga0180301_10000273_pt1 | contig 39601 bp, 32 predicted proteins | sample GuaBasSediGuay16_FD_121797 | JGI IMG/M metagenome (GOLD analysis project Ga0180301, IMG submission 121797) | Subseafloor sediment microbial communities from Guaymas Basin, Gulf of California, Mexico - Guay16, Core 4569-2, 12-15 cm | ecosystem: Environmental > Aquatic > Marine > Hydrothermal... | reverse complement strand
TCAAGGGCCTGTACCAAGTTGTTATGGAAGAGGTTGTCTGAGGGTAGCTTCGGGGCGATATCCTTCACCTCATCCCTCAGGTGATCTCTCCCTATGTTCACCCAGGGTAGAGCCCCCACCATGAAGGGCTCTCCCAGAAAATGTGACCTCTTGGTGGTGTTGGGAGGAAGCACCCTCTCCTCGATAAGATCCATGTATCTCTCCTCGGGGAAGCTCTTCCCCTCAAGATATGCTATCTCCCCCTTCAGGAGGGGTAATCTCCCTGCCTCCTTAAGCGCCACCTGGTGCCCTGGCACCTTCTGATAGGGGTGCTCAAGGTCCGTGAAAAACTCCGCAGTAAACCTGAGACCGTCCATTATATCCTCCATCCTCTTCAGGTAGCTCTTCAGCATCTCACTGGTGACGTCCTGCGTGAGTCTCCCGGGCTGGACAGTGACGGGATGGACCCTCCTCCCCCCTATCAACTCTGTGAGGTCGTTGGTCACCCTCTTCAGCCTGAAGACTTCTTTAAGGTGGGTCTTCACCTTCTCCGGAAGATGGAGGGCGGAAGGGACGCGGAAGTAATCGGGGAGGGCTAGGAAGTAGAGGTGAAGTATGTGGCTCTGGATGTGGGCAGACCCCGCAAGTAGGAACCTGAGGTTGTGCAGTGTCTCATCTGGGGAGAAGCCTGCGGCCTTCTCCACAGCCTTTGCAGCCGCCAGGGCATGTATGACAGTGCATATCCCGCAGATTCTCGCGGACATCTCTGGGATCTCCCACCACCTTCTACCAACGAGGACAGACTCGAAAAACCTGGGCCCCTCGTGGATTCCCATTCTCACTTCTTTTAAGGACTCACCGTCAACTATGATCTCTACGTGTCCATGCCCCTCCACCCTTGTGATAAGTGGCACCTCAACCTTCAAGCTCTCAGCCTCCTGTAATATTTGTTGTAAATGCCTTCGATCTCCACCATGCTATATCCCTTCTCCAGAAGGTCTTCAATGTGCGCCTCCACATTCTCGTCCTCATACTCGCCTCTGCATCCCGTGCAGAACATGCCTCTGCTGGGGCAGCGGGCGCTGCAGCCCCCCCGGGTCACAGGACCCATACAGGGCTCCCCCATGTCCAGGAGACAGCCGTTTTCGAAAAGGACGCACTCAGTACAGACGCTATGGTCCACCGCTCTGAACTCCCTGCCCATGACAAGGTCACTTATGAGCTTCAGCAGCTCATCCCTTTCAAAGGGACAGCCGTAGAGTTTCGCATCAACATCCACATAGTTGTCTATTCCTTTCGGAGGCAGGCTCACAACCGGGAGTACCCCACCGTACTGCCTTTTCACGGCGTCGGAGTACCTCTGCCCATCTATTAGAGACTGAACACCCCCGTAACAGGCGCAGGCTCCCATAGCTACGACCTTGCTAGACCTCTCCCTTATCCTGTAGAGCTTTTCGATCTCTTCTACGGTTGTAGGGGAGCCCTCCACGAAGGAGATGTCAAAATTTCCAGGGTGCTCCAAACTCACGAGAATCTGGGCCTCCTTTATGTCCAGGTGCTTTAAGACCTCCAGTATCTTCTCCTCCAGGTTTAAAAACTCGATCTGACAGCCGCTGCAGCCGCTTAAAGAGAATATCCCTATGTCCATCAGGCCACCCCCTCCAGCTCGTCCGGTATCTCTCTCCAACTTAGGGCCTCATGGACGGAGAAGACAGGTCCGTCCTTGCAGACATACTTCCCCCCTATCTGGCAGTGCCCGCAGATTCCCATGCCGCACTTCATATGCCTCTCCAAGGAGAGATGTATCCTGTTCAGAGGGACTCCCTTGGATATCAGGCCCTTGGTGGCAAAGTGCATCATAATGGGAGGGCCGCAGACAAGGGCCCACGTTCTGCCAGGACTGAAGTCTACTTCTTTGAAGAGCTCTGTTACAACCCCAGTCCTACCGTCCCAAACCTTCGGTGCCGTCTCGCACCCATTCTTTCTGTCCACTGTAACGAAGACCTCGAGCTTCTTTGCCCAACGGTCAAGGTCTTTCTTGTACAGGAGAAGGGCCGGCTCCCTAGCACCGTAAAGAAGAAGGAGCCTCTCGTAGTTCAGGCGCCCCCTATATGCGTCCTCAATGATGGGCCTCACAGGAGCAAGACCAATTCCTCCAGCTACAAGAAGAAGGGTCTCTCCCTGGGCCTCCTGATGGGGCCAGCCTCTGCCGAAGGGTCCTCTTATGCCCACCATCTCCCCCACCTTCTTCCTGTGCAGAGCACCCGTCAAGGTGCCCGTCCTCCTCACAGTGAGCATCAGCTTCTCGCCGCTGGGAGAGGCTATCGAGATAGGCGCCTCCCCGTAGCCGGGAATGGAAATCTCAACGAACTGGCCCGGGGTGTGTTCAAGGGGTGTGCTTAAGGTGAAGGTCCAGGTCTCTGGCTCCTCCACTTCAACCTTCTCTATCACGGCTGGCTTTGGGATGTATATGTTCCCCGTTTTCACGATCCCTCACCCCCTGCTACCTTAAGGACATCTCGTAGGTCTATGTCCGCGCTGCAGGCCTCAAAGCACCTGCCGCACCCAACACAGGCGAAGATGCCGTATCTCTCATACGGGTAGTAGAACTTGTCGTAGATCCTGTACTGGGCTCTAGCAAGCCTCTCGCCCCGGAAGTTGTGACCGGAGGCCACAAGGCCATATCTGAAGAGGTGGCATGCATCCCAGATTCTGACCCGCTCCCCGCTTCCTTCAAGGTCTGTCATATCCACCACGTCAAAGCAGTGACACGTAGGACAGATCATATTGCACTTCCCGCAGGCGTAGCATTCCTCCGCCAGCCTCTCCCAGATCTCGTGAGTCACTTCTTCCGAAAACCAGTCAAATATTTTCTTATCGTTAATCCTTCTGAATCCCTGCTCCCTCTCCACCCTCTCTATGATCCTCTCTTTCCTGTAAAGCAGCTCTTTGGGGGCATTGAGGAGGTCTAAATCTTTGACCACTTCCTCCCCTCTCGCGCTCCCCGTCTCCATAAGTATCACGTCTCCGAAATCCGTGAACCACAAGTCATATTTGAGCCCCTCTGTAGAAAGCCCCCCGAACTGCACGCAGAAACAGGATTGATGCGGCTCGGTGCAGGTAGCTCCGGCAACGAAGGTCCCCTCCTTCCGGGTGAGGTAGAAGGGTTCCGGTAGCTCTCCGAAGTACTTGTCCAGCACTTCCAAGGCCTTGAGATCACACACCCTTGCCCCTATAACGGCCCCCTTCTCCTCCTTCAGGAGGTCTTCTATATTCCCGTCCTTTGTGAATCCGAAGAGACTCTCCCGGGGAGGGAAGAAGTACTTTTTGGGACCGAAAAGGGCCCTAGCCCCTGTGAAAGAGATTCCTTCAATGCTCCCGGCCTCCCTAAAAGCATCCCCTACAGGGAGATAGACCCTCTCATAGGTCCTCTTCAGACGTTCAATAAGCTGTCCCAGGTCCTTCCGATTTAAAACAAATGCCTGGCTCAAGCAATCACCCTCGGCCACAGGAACAGGTTCGTTCATAGTTCATGCAAGATAAAGTAGAGGAAGTTATATGGCATAATGATTTATAACTTTACTCCCCCAAAACGGTCCTTTCACTGCTGTGGACCGCACTTTATTTTAGATTCGAATTTTTTCTTAGGGATATAAGGAGGGGGACGAGAGCCACAGGAAGGGTGATAAGCAGGGGCTCGGTGGAGAGCCTCCCTAAAGCCTTAAGGATGGTGAGAAGAATGAACGAAGAGGAACCCACCAGGGCAGACGCAAGCGCCATTTTGCGGTCTAGCTTGCCCGGGGGGAGGATAAGACCAAAGAGTATCGGGAGGACAAGGGAGGAGGTAAAGAGCCCGTAGGAGAGCATAAGAAGAGATATGATAGAGCCGGCGCTGAGGGTGATAAAATATCCTGCGATGCCGAGGATGCATACCATTAAAGTTCGGGTCCATTGAGGGAGCTCCTTTTGGAGGATGTCCCACTCGAGCATAGTTGAGGCGGAGATGAGACAGGAGTCCGCCGACGACATCATTATCGCTAGGAGGGCCGCCAGAAATAGCCCGATAAGTGGCGAGGGAAGAAGAGCTGCCCCCAGCTCTGGAAGGACGCCTTCACCATTCTTCACATGGGCGGCGGAACCCGATACCATAACGAATACAAGAAGGGCGACAAGAAGTTTGACAATACCTCCGCCTAAAGCCCCGATAGATGCGCTCTTCGGGTCCCTTGAGGAGAAGATCTTTGAGTAGATGTCCGGCCCAATAATATGGGAAAGAAACATGGTGAATAGTAGGGTTATGAAAAGGGATGGCGGCATGGTGGCAGTCCCCCTTAAAGGAAGATGCGTTAGAACGCTTCTGCCTGCTGCCAAGGAGAGGGCGAGAAAGACCAGCGATATCTGGAAGATGTCCGTTAATGCCACCACCCTCTGTCCACCGATGGATGTATAGAGGATAAAAATGATGGTGCTCACAAGAAGTGCCTGTTCGGGATAGAAATTAAGAGCGATGAGCACCCCCTCGGTGGCCTTTATGAGGAGAGCAATCCACCCCACCTCTGTCATTATGAGAAGAAGGGAGGAGACTCTCCCTAACCCCCTTCCGAAGCTTCTCTCAAGCATGTTAGGAAGGGAGTGGGCCCTACTCGACCACACTTTCCGGGAGAGAAAGAGGCCCAACACCAAAAGACCGGCTGCCCCAGCGAGGTCGGCTACAAGGCCATAGGGCCCATAAGAGTACACCAAGGCAGCAGTGACCACGGTGGCGGAGCCCCCGACTACGGTGGCTCCTATGGTAGCCGACGTCTCAAGCGGTCCGAGGTCTTTTGAGGCCAGATAAAATTCTTCCCTGCTGTCCTTATTTTTCTTACGAGTCGCTCGCCTCCGAAGGCCTAACAGTAGAAGCATGGTGAGATAGAGACCAACCCAGAATATTTCCACCGACAGAGCCACGCACCTAATTGAAAATGGGATTTATACCTTTTCATCGTCCGGGTGCAGGATGACCTTGAGGGACCTCTCACCGCTTGCTGCTACCCGGAATGCCTCTGAAGCAGCAGAGAGGGGGAAGTGGTGAGTGACCATATCCTCCACTTCCACCCTTCCGCTCCTTAACACTTCGATTGCCACCTCCAGATCTCTGGGGCTCGCTGCATAGGATGTTACTACCTTGACTTCGTCCCTCCATATCTCCCAGACGTTGAGGTCGTATCTCTCCTCGGGCCTTAAGGGTGCGAAGAGGAGAACGCTCCCCCCTCTGTCGACGCTTCTGAAGCCATCGTCGAAAGCAGCCTTAACCGGTGCGGTTACTATAACAACGTCCGCCCCCCTCCCCAAAAGGTCTCTCGTCTTTTTCCCTACATCCCCTTTAGCATCTATGGTGTGATCCGCTCCCGCCCTCTTCGCCATCATAAGCTTGAAGGGGTTTACATCCGCAGCGAGGAGCGTTGAGGCCCCAAGGGCCTTCGCGTATTTCAGGTGGAGGATCCCGGTGACCCCTACGCCCACTACAAGAACACTATCCCCCGTCTCCACCCCTGCCATCCTCTGTCCTCTCACAACACACCCCAAAGGTTCTATAAAGACCCCCTCGTCCCATGTAAGCTCAGGGGGAAGGAGGAAGACCCCTCTCTCCACGTTGATGGGGGGGACCTTTATGTATTCAGCGAAGCCCCCAGGGTGGTAATTAGTTCTGCGCAGCGTGTTGCAGACGCTGTGATGTCCCTTCAGACACCAATGACAGGTGTTGCAGGGGACGTGGTGGGAGACAAAAACCCTCTCCCCTAAAGAGTACTTCTCAACCCCTTCTCCCACCTCAACTATCTCCCCAACCATCTCATGTCCCAGCACCCGGGGGGCGCTACGGACCCTGTACCATTCCATAAGGTCGCTACCGCATATGCCGCACCGCCTCATCTTTACGACGATCTCCCCCATACCTGCCCTGGGCTTGTCCATCTCAACTATTCTAATATCGCTGTTAGAGTAGTAAAGGGCGGCCTTCACTCCTCTCCCCCACCTGCTTTAAGCTCTTCAAAGAGCTGGTAGGCCTCCTCGCCGGTGTATCCCTCGTGAACGACAGCTCTTACAGCCCTTATCATGGCCACAGGGTTCTCAGACTGGAATATGTTCCTTCCCATATCCACCCCTGCGGCTCCTGCTTCAATGGCGCTATATGTCATGGTGAGGGCTTCTTTTTCGGGAATCTTCTTTCCCCCCGCTATGACCACGGGGACAGGGGAGGTTTCCACCACCTTTTCGAACCCTTCGCAGAAGTAGGTCTTCACTATTCTGGCACCCAGCTCTCCCGCCATCCTGGTGGCGAGACTTAGATACTTCACGTCCTTCACCATGTCCCTCCCCACTGCGGTGACGGCTACCACGGGTATCCCGTAGCGCTCCGCCTCGTCCACAACTTTTGTGAAATTGAGTATGGTATCCCTCTCAAACTCAGCCCCTACAAGGATGGAGAAGGCCACCCCTACCACATTCAGCCTTATGGCCTCCTCTATCGAGGTAATGATCCCCTCGTGCAGGAGGTTCTTGTTCAGTATGCTCGTTCCACCGGAGACCCTCAGCACTATAGGGACGTCGCTTTCAGGGGGTATGTAGTTCCTTAAGGCTCCCCTTGTCAGCATCAGAGTGTCCGCGTAGGGCAGCAGTGGCACTACGGTCTCGGCGAACCTCTCAAGGCCCGTTGTGGGTCCCAGGAAGTACCCATGATCAACAGCCAGCATAACGGTTCTTCCATCCTCCGGTCTTATTATCCTGTGAAAGCGGTTCTTCATTCCCCAATCCATTTTAGCACCTCCGGGTAGCTCAATAAACAGCATAACGATTATTAAGCTTTCTTAAAGCAGTGCAGATGGTTTTTTAATCTCCCCCTATAAGCAGAGGCCGTAGGACGTTCAGCTGCACAGCTTTGAGTAGCCAAAAAAATAAAATCGCCGCTCTCCTTAAAGCTCGTTATGAGATTGATATTCCTAGGCATAGGAGGGACTCTTCCCACCGCCGATAGAAGTCTCTCCTCCGTGGCGGTGGAGATAGGTAGCGTGAGGTTCCTTCTCGACTGCGGCGAGGGCACGCAGAAGCAACTCATGAGGTCCAACTTCTCCTATATGAAACTCGATGCTATCTTCATCTCACATTTCCACGGGGATCATATCCTCGGCATCCCGGGGCTTCTTCAAACTCTCTCCCTCAACAACAGACGGAAGGAGCTTTACATCATCGGACCCACGGGGACGAGGGAGCTCATAGAGCACATGGAGAGGATATCCTTCTACAGGAGGGAATACAGCCTTATTGTTGGAGAAGCAGAGCCCGGGGAGGAGTTCGATGTGAAGGGTGTGAGGGTCAAGACAATTCCCTCGCGGCATAGCCTCCAGGGCCTTATATACAGGCTTGAGGAACCCACTCCTGAATACGTTGTCAATAGAGAGAGGGTGAAGGAGAGGGCTGCCGAGGTTGGGGTTGACCCAGAGGAGTACACGAAAATGCTGCTTAAAAAAATTGAAAAGGGTGAGTCGGTGGATGAGGAGCTTCTGAAAAGACCAAGGCCGGGAAGGTCGCTTGTGTATACGGGCGACACGGCCTTTTTTGAGGAGCTGGTTGAGTTCTCAAAGGGCGCGGACGTTTTAATATCTGAGGCAACGTTCCCTTCCGAAATGGAGGAGAAAGCCCTGGAATGGGGGCACATGACCGTGGCCCAGGCCGCAAGGCTGGCAAAAGAGGCCTCCGTTGGGATGCTCTTTTTGATACATTTCTCACCACGTATAAAAGGGGTGGAGGGGATAGAAGAAGTGAGAAGGGAGGCCCAGGCGATATTTGGCAACTCTGCGGTCCCCGAGGAGCTTGAGGAATACGTGGTCAGGAAAAGAAGGTCACCCCCGGGCAAACCTTCTAAGTGAAGGACTAAAAAGAAAAACAGGGATTACAACCTCCAGTCTCCCGACCAGCATCAGGACCATTGTGCAAAACTTCTGAAACGGTGTGAAGTTATTGATTCCTATAGCTTCAGTTAATGGGTCAAGGCCCGTGTTTGTCAGGGCGCTTAGGGCAAGAAAGATCCCGTTTCTGATTCCCAGCCCGCTTATTATGAGAAGGACCGCTCCGGTGAGGGTGGCGCCCATATACAGGAAGAAAATGAATATGGTTGAGTGAAGGAAGAACCTCTCCCCACTCCAGTGCTCCCCCTGCAGACCCAGGTAAGCTCGGGGGTGGATAGCTCGGAGAAGCTCTCGGTAGATGGCTCTGAGAATGGAGACTACTCTTTTCACCTTAAGGCCTGAAGTGACTGAGAAGGTGCATCCTCCTATTGCCATAAGGAGCAGAAGGAGATAGAGCGTGAAATCATCAATACCAGATGGCCACCCATGTGGGTAGATTCCTGCACCGCTTGAGGCGGATAGAAGAGCGAACAGTCCGTAGGTGATTTGAGTACCACTCAATAGAGACCGGACCGCAAAGAGAAGAGAGAACAATCCTAAGAAGATAAGGTAGTAGTAGCCCTCAAGAGGCTCCTTTACACTCCTTCTGAACCCCGCCCGCAAAAGCTCTATAAAGTTGAGCGAGACCAGAATTAGCCCGATGGAGGTCACGAAGTAGACACCTTCCACATCCGGGAGGGTGTGGCCGTAGGTGCTCACACCCCCTGTGGATGATACAGCAAAGGAGAGAGATAGGGCATCCTCTATCCTCATGAAGGGGAGGTATGCGATAAAGAGGAAGGCTGTTATGGACATGAAGAAGAGAAGGGAGAAGGAGACAGGCGCTCTGCGGTAGGCTATGAAGGGGAATTTTATAGGAAACTCCCTTTGGGGGGTCTCGGCCCCGGGGCCCCAGTAATAGCGGAGAACCTCAACGATGAAGAGAAGGTAAAAGAGCGCCCCCTGCCAGGACTGATAAGCCCTCCAGAGAAGAATAAAGGAGGGCGTCCTCCCCCTCTCAAGGAGAGTAAAGGAGGTTGTGGTCGTGGCGGAGAGGGATTCAAAGAGGGCATCTGCGGGGGAGAGGACGTGGGTTGAGAAGTAGGGTATGGAGCCATAAAGAGAGATTGCAAGAAAGAAGAGTGTAAGGTCCAGAAAGCGTGGGCCAATGGGCAGCGATCTGGGAACTCCCGGACGTAATCTTGCCAACACGTCAAGGGCCAGCAGGATGGTGAAGGGGAGAAGAGCCATTATGGTGAAGAGAGGATAGACGTAGGAGGGGGGATGAAAGAAAGTGAGTGGCAGGATGAATATCACAATACTGATGCCGTAGAAAAAGAGATATTTTTTTAAGGAAAGGAGGTGGACCTTGAAGGAGGCGCCTGACACCATTCTATAACCCCATTATCTCCGTCTAAAGCAGTCTTCCTCTCTTTTTCTCCTCCCTCACACCGAAGGTCTTGGCGATCCAAGAGAGTGAGTTGCTCTTGGCAAAAAGGATGAGGCGATCTCCCACCTCTATTGTGTCCTCCCCCCGGGGGACGATTATATTTCCCTTTCTGTTTATCGCCGCCACTATTACGTTCTGAGATTTGAAGTCCTTGATCTTCGCAAGCCTCCTCCCTGCGAAGGGACAACTGCTTTTCACCTTCACTTCCACTATGTGAGTGGATGCCTGATCTAGAGTGGTCAGCGACTCAAACTCCTCTTTGTGGAGCTGTCTCACTATGGCGTCCACGGTCACCCACCTCTGGGATATTATGACGTCTATCCCTACATCCTCAAGTATCGTTTTAAGCCCCGGTCTATCAACGAGCGCCATGGAGTGGCGTGCCCCGTACTGTCTAGCCATGATGGATGTCAAAATGTTGATCTCCTCCCTCTCTGTGAGGGCTAAGAAGACATCGGCAGACTCTATTCCCTCCTCCAAAAGAAGTTCCCTGTCGGTGTAGCTGCCGTTGATTATGAGGGTCTTGTTGAGCTCCTCTGAGGCCTTTCTACACTTCTCGGGGTCTTCTTCAATGAGCACCACGGTGAAGTCCTCTTCCTCGAGGAGTTTGCAGAGGTGGACCCCTATCCTTGATGCCCCAGCCACCATTATTTTTCTAGCACCCCGTTCATCGCTGTACCTTCTGGGCTTCCCCACCAATGCGCTCAATGAGCTCAGGACCTCATCCATGTCCTTATCCTTCTTTACTATGAAGAGAATGCGGTCGTTCTCCTCAATCCGGGTCTCGCCGTGGGGAATTAATACCTCATCCCCTCTGAAAATGGCCACGGCGTTGCAGCCCCCGGGGAGCTTTAGGTCCTTTATGCTCTTTCCTCTAGCTCTGCTCCCCTCCCTGATGGTCGTATCAACCACCATAATTTTCCCTCTCGCAAGCTGAGAGGTGTTCAGCATGCTAGTGGTGGTGATCAGATTAGCAAGGTGCGTGGCTGTGAGGAGGTCCGGGCAGAAGGCTATGTCCACCCCCAGTTTCTTGAGTTGAACTGTGGAGACGGGTCTAGTGATGTAATCATAGGAGTTTACTCGGGCCATTGTCCTGCACTTATCGCTCTTTGCTAGACTGCATGCGATTATATTTATCTCATCGCTACCGGTCACTGCAATGAAGTAGTCAGCGTTCTTAACATAGGCTTTCTCAAGAGTGGAGGGAGAGGCTGCATTTCCCCTGATCACCAGGGCGTCCAGCTCAGAGACCCTCTCCGCTGCCTCGCCTTCCTGTTCTATGATCGTGACGTTGTGCCCCTCTGCGATCAGTATCTTGGCCAAGGAGGCCCCCCTTTCTCCGGCCCCGGCTATCACGATGTTCTTGCCTTTCATGTTAATAAAGAAAGTTAAGTTGGATTTAAACCCTTTTTCTCTCTTCAACCAATTTTGGGAAGAAAGGAGCTAAAAGGCCTCTCACCCCGCAGAAACCATTAAGTAGCACATCAACATACCCTTAGTCAGCTCAAGCACGCTTTAATTGGAAGGTGTTCGGTATGAGAGCTGTTGTAAAAGTAATCTTGTCCGCTGTTGTTCTGTTTCTTCTTCTCCATCTTACTACTCTGCCATCCGCTCTAGCAGATGGCGAGACTCCGCAAAGTGTGGAAGGTGTGGACGTCCTTATCTATTTCTCCCCCTCGGACTTCGCCTGGGTGGAGACCAAAGGTGTTAAGAACGCCTTCGAAGCCTTACTTGAAGCCACTGGGGGGCTAGGTTGGAGGGTGGAATGGGAGAACTCCTCCTATGGAGTCTATATCAAATCCATAAGAGGTGTCTCCTCGCCCCCTGATTATTCCTATTTCTGGACGGTCCTCAAGTGGAACTCCTCAGGTGGTGTGTGGGAGTACACCCCCACATCGGCCGATACAACCCCTGTAGACTCTGGTGATGCTGTTGCCTTCCTCTACTGCCACACCTTCGGGGAGACCCCTGATCCCACGCCGGAATACCCTCTTCCTGTACTCTCCTACAGCGGTGTTCTTCATCCCCCAGGGCCCTCTTGGAGGGTTTGGGAGATACGTCCGATAAGAACGGCGCACCTAGACTCTGGGCCCATAGACACCTCTCCCCTAATCACACCAGAAGGCCTGCTGGTGTACACCTCCGGGGTTATGAACTATACCAGCTTTAAACTTGAGAGACCCTCTTCCCTCTTTCTGTTAGACTGGGATGGAAAGATTCTCTGGGAGAGGGAAGTGGGAGGCGTAGGTTTTGAGCTCTCCACGCCCCTTGTGAGGGCTTCGTCGGTTTATGTAGCGTCCACCGATGGAAACCTTTACATTATAAACCTCACCACAGGAGAGGTGTTCAAGAAGCTGAAGTTGGATAACTCCACTTGGGGGCTGACCTCCTCTCCTGTAGCGGACGAAAGATGCATTTATCTAGCCGGGGGCGATGGAAACCTCACGGCTCTAACTCCCGATGGAGATATCCTCTGGAGAGTGAACCTCAATACCACTTTTTATTTCTCCACACCCATACTTCTCGAGGGTGAGATATATTTGGGAGGAAGGGATGGAAAAATCTTCGCGGTCAATACCACAACCGGCGATGTAGCCTGGGAGATGAGCTTAAACGGGACGATAAAAGCGCCCCTCGTGACTGGCCCGGGGGCTGTCTATTTCTCCATAACTTTTGGGGAGGAGATCAGTGAGATATACAGGATCGACGGTAACTCACACCAGCTCCAGAAGGTGAAGACCATCTCTACCGCCCTGACCTCCTCCTTCAACGCATTTCAGCTGAATGGCAGATGGACCCTCGCTGCGGGTTTTGACGGAGGCGTTTATTTAGTAGATGCCTCATCGGGGGAGGTGAGGACTCTTCCCGCTGAAGGGCCCGTGACCGCCTCTGCCCTTGCGGTCGGAGGTGGTGTTGTGTTCGTCACCAATACAGGAGGCGAGGGGAATCTCTCTACCCTCTATTTCTATTCCTCCCAAGGGGAGCTCCTAGGCACGTATGTGCCCACACCAAACGACTGGATATTCCCCACCCCTCTTGTGCACACATCCCGCCTCTACCTCCCAACAGATGCTGGGGATCTCCATTTTGTGGAGCTCCTCCCCCACATAGTCTTCTCCCCGGGGAGAAATGTCGTGGATGTGTATGTGGGGGACGAGGTCTCTTTCGCTCTTTTAGAGCCTGCACTTGGAGAAGATGTTGAGGTCACCTGGTACGTGGACGGAGAGGTTGCCGGAGGGGGGGCAACGCTTGAGGTGAGCCTTCCCCCTGGGGAGCACAATGTAATTGCCATGGTCAGACTTGGTGATGTCGAGCTTTCCCACACGTGGGTGGTGACCGTTGAGAGGGAGGAGGGGGGAGGCAGGTTAGGTCCCAGCTATTACGTGATCGTTGCGATCCCGATAGCACTTTTCGCGGCCATAGCCGCATACATCTTTATGAGAAGAACCGATACCTGGGGGGGTGCGGTTGAGGAGTAGACTCGCCCCCCTCCTAGTCCTTATCGTGCCTTTTCTCACTGCTGCCCTCTCAGGTTGCTTTAGCGGCGGCCGGGGTGGTGGCCCAGGGAGTGTAGAACTGACAATCGACTTCAATGGTGAGAGCCCCCAGGGAGGTGTGGGGGGTAGTGGGGTGTGGACCTTCACGGAAGTGGAGATTGAAGAGGGTGAGACGGTCTTCTCACTGCTTCTCAAAGCCTCAGAGATGTACAATTTCACTGTGAAGTATCACAAAGAGAGATATGGGGTGTTCGTGGAGGCGATCGCCGGTGTAGAAGGAGGGGGGAGCAAGTGGTGGGTCTACTACGTGAACGACGTTTTCGGAGAGGTGGCATCGGACAGAAAGGTGGTGGAGGACGGTGACGAGATCCTCTGGATATACTCAGAAGGCGCAATATGAACCTCTAGAGAGGCGAATATTGAGGTGGGAGAGCATAGCTTATCTCGTCATCTTCTCCTCCATCGTTCTTCTCCTCACATCCAGCATTGCCGCCCTCACATTTATGTCCGTCTGGAGTGTGGGGATGGTCCTTTGGATATCCTCGAGACCTCCCAGCAGGGGGACAGGCACTATCAAAGCCTTAAGATACATCTTTCCGCTCTCCGCTATTGTCTTTCTCTTCAACGTCCTTCTCTACCCCCCCACTGGAAGTACACTCCTCGCTTTGGATCTCTCTCCCCTTCCACCGCTTTATATTACTTCCTCCGCAATCATATTCGCCCTCAAAAACGCCTTGAAGCTTTCCTCCATTATGGTCCTCTTCTGGCTTTTCACCTTCACGCCTGACAGCGATGCCCTTTTCTTCACTTTGAGAAGACACTCATCCGCACTGCCGCTCATGGTCCTATCCTCTTTCTACCTCATCCCCCGGGTGAAGGAGGACGCCAAAAACATTCTTGAAGTTCAGAGGGTGAGGGGGGTGGTAAAAGACTCCGGTTTCCTTCGGACCTTCAGGAGCAGGGCCTCCCTAGTCATTCCATTGCTTAGGGACTCTTTCATAAGAAGCGACATCTTGGCAGAGTCCCTTGAGACAAGAGGGCTTTTCCGATTAAAGGTCCCCCCTTCGACAAAGATGGGATCACCCCGAGGCACACTGTACTTTGCAATAGCGGGCTCTGTAATTGTCCTGATCCTCCCAAAGGTCCTCGCACTTCTTGTTTCCCCACATCTTCCTTCAATGGCTTTTGGACTGCTCCAGGGGGCTGTATACATCCTCTATACCCTCTATTTTCTGAAGGGGGTGGTGGGGTGAGCCTTGTCAAGACGAGAGGACTTAAATTTACCTATCCAATGGCAAAGGGCGAGGTCCTGAGGGGGGTTGACCTCAAGGTGGAAAGTGGAGAGCTGGTGTTAATCATAGGCAGCTCTGGATCAGGAAAGAGCACACTTCTCAAGGTGCTCTCCGGAATCTCGCCCTACCTCACCGGGGGGACACTAGCGGGAGAGGTAAGGGTGCTCGGGAAGAACATGAAAAGAAGAAGGGAAAGAAATGAGGTCCCGGGAAGGGTCTTTTACATGCCGCAAGAACCGGAGTATTACATTATCTTCAGACGGGCCATAACAGAGGCCACTGTACCTTACCTTGAAGAATCCTCGAAACTGCGCCAGGCGGAGCTTTTAGGCCAAAAAGCACTCAGGAAGTGGCTGCCCCAAATCTCCCCAAACTCCCATACCGCCACCTTATCGGCGGGGGAGAAGCAGAGACTGGTTCTGAGCCACCTTGAGGCATCCACCTCTGAATTATATCTGCTGGATGAACCCATGACTCATCTTGATGCTGAGGGGAGGGAGCTTTTTCGAAGGTGTCTAACTGAAAAGGTGCGTCAGGGTGGGGCCGCTGTGATCGTCACCCCCTCGCCCGAAGGATATTGGGAGCTGATTCAGAGGGCGAATAAAGTTCTTTTAATGGAGGGAGGACGTATCGGGCCACTTCCTGAACCCGTTCACTGTGTGGATAACGTCCGCTCTTGGTCTCGGACCCCAGAGACTCCACTGGAAGTGAGGAGCCCCTCCCCTACTAAATTCAAAAGGTCTGAAAACCCAGGTGGTAGGCTCAGACTGTCCGGAAAAAGCTCAAGGAGAGAGGTTCCGCAGAGAGGAAAAAGTGAGAGGTATGAAGTGCGTAAGAGGTGCCCCATTATAGAGGTGCACTCCCTTGAAGTCTCCTGCGGGAACCGGGAGCTCTTCACGGGGCTTACCTTCGCCATATTTGAGGGGGAGGTGTTCCTCATCAAAGGTCGAAATGGCTCGGGGAAAACAACACTCATCAGGACCCTTCTAGGTTTTGTGAAACCGCAGAGAGGTGTCCTTAAAGCCCCTTGGATTGGAGAGAGTGGTTGGAGAGGTGGGAGTGGCCTTAAGGTGGGCTACCTCCCGCAGAACCCCATGGACATCTTCACCTGTGAGACTCTCATAGAGGACCTGAGGCTCTCCTGGGCAAAGGGGAGGAGGAGCGAGCCATTCTCTTTTGCATCTAGAAAGTTTATCCGGGCGCTCTATCTTGAAGGGCTAGAAAAGGAGGACCCCTTCAACCTGTCCGCAGGTCAGAGGCAGCGCGCTGCCATTGCATCCGTCCTAATAGGCTTTCCACAGATTACCTTCTTAGATGAGCCCACCCGGGGAATGGACAGAAAATCATACGTAGCACTGAAACGGATGCTGGGAGAGCTATCTCCTACCACCACTATCATAATTTCAACGCACACTGACCTCTTTGATTCTCTCGGGGATAAAGTGCTAATTCTTGATGGGGGTGGAGAAGGTGTTTAGGGGAGGGGTGGTCTCTGGCCTTCTTTCCGTAGCATCTCTAGCGGTGGTTTCCCTTTTCTTTCTCACCCTCACCGACATAATTCACTCAGAGAGTAACCCTATATATTGGATCGCAGCCTTGGTCTCTATAGCATCCGTCGGGGCGCTTCATAAGCTTGAGAGGTCAGGATTCACCACCCAGAACGTTGCACTCCTTGCCCTTCTCTCCGCTCTTTCCTCTGGGCTGAGAGTGTTATTTGCACCCCTCCCCTCCGTACAGCCGTCCACCTTTATAATCATCATGGCAGGCGCTGTATTCGGGCCTGAGATGGGGGGCTTCGTTGGGGTCATGACACCTCTGATCTCAAACATGTTCCTTGGCCAGGGCATACATACGCCCTTTATGATGGCCGGATGGGGCATAGTGGGATACTCCGCAGGTTTCCTCTACTCGAGGGTTAAAAACAAGCCCCTCTTCCTCTACACTTTCTCCATAATCTCTGCCTTCATCTACGGATGGATAACCAACCTTTCAATGCTTATTTTCTACCCACCCACACTCTCAGCGTTTCTCCTGGTCTATGGAATGTCCCTTCCCTTTGACGCTCTACACGCAGCTAGCAATCTTATCTTTCTCTACATACTTGGGGGCCCTGTTGAAGCCATATTCAGAAAGAAGATGCTAAGATACTACGTCAGGATTTTATAATGCCCACCAGGAAGAGGGCCAGGGCTATTATGAGGCCGACGATGAAACCAACCACTACAAGCAGCACCTTGACGAAGGAGAACTCGCTCCAGTGTACTATGCCAAGAAGTGTGTCGCTGCTCTTTGATATGAATTTGAAGTAGATGTAATTCAGGTAGACTAAGATACCCGCGACAGTGAGGAGTGCGCCGAAGACCCTTGATTTTCCTGACCCGAAATATGCGGTGAAGGCCCCCATTATAATGGCCCCCACACCGAAGGAGAGAAGCATTACAAAAAGAAATAGCTCCGCGTTATCATTCTTTATAAGCTCTTTCTCGCCATTATCATCCTCTGCGGCACAAGCCCAACCTGAGAGTAGAGCAAGTGAGAGGATAATTGAAACACCAGCGACTATGCATGTGAAAACCCTGCCTCTGACCATCTTCATCACCTTTTCTGTAAAGGATCAGAACTTTATTCCGGTCAGGGTTTTTGTATCTATTACCCCTTCAATCGAGCGTATCTTCTCAACGACGATCTGTCCTAGGGTGTTGAAATCCTTGGCCTCTATCTTAGCAATGAGGTCATACTCGCCGAAGAGAGGGTGAAGCTCGACCACCTCCGGTACCTTGGATAGCTTGTTGTAGACCTCGTGTTCTTTGGCCGGTGCAGTGCTTATGAGTACGAATCCTACTACCACGTATATCACCTCCGATATGAGTGAATGAGAGAAGTGACACATAAACCTTTCGCTGAGAGAGGGGATAAGTCACCCTGTATTGCAAGAGGGGAGAGGGGGGCTTGTTGGACTGTCATATGGACATAAACTTTAACTATAACCCGTTATTATATATTATATAAGTAGCACAGGTTACATCCCCCGGGAACATCCGGGGTTTTTTATAATATACCGCGGCGGGATGAATATGGCCAAAAAGCTTAAAATTGGTATCACAGGTCTTCCTGGTTCTGGCAAGACCCACGCTCTGAAGAAAATTATAGAGATGCTGAGAAAGGAGGGAATAACCGTTGGGGGGATGCTCACCGAGCCTATTGTTGAAGGGGGAAGATTGGTGGGGCATTACATAATCTCGATACAAACCGGAGAGAAAGGCGTTCTGGCCAAAGAGGGGCTAAAGTCTAGAAAGAGGATTATGGGCATGGGTATAGATCTTGAAACCCTTGAAAACATCGGTGTGACCTCCATAAGCGATGCAATCGATAATTGTGATGTAGTTGTTGTGGATGAGGTAGGGAAATTCGAGGTTGAGAGCCAGAGCTTTGTAAGAGTGGTCAGAAGGGCCCTGGAATCGGATAAGGTGATGATCCTAACGCTGCATAAGAAATCCCGGAACTCCCTTCTTCAGGACATAAGAAGAAGGGATGATGTCAGGATTCTTGAGGTCACACCAATTAACAAGAACATTCTGCCCTACAGGGTCCTTCCGCTTTTAAAAGAGGAGGTTATGAAGGAGTAATCTCACCCCTACCACATGCGCCCCACCCAGCATTAAGTTAATAAACTATTATTTTATGGCGTAAGACGTGGCTTCAGCCTCAACACGATGTCTACGCAGTTCCAAAAGCCGGGTGCGGGGGAAGAAGTCACCGTGGCGGGGCCACAATACGAAAGTGTACGGAACATTTAAAATACCTCTGGGAGAATATGGTAAGTGTTAGATGATAGTAAAAAGTACAGGAGGTTGAGTAAATGATGGAACCTGCGGGAACGTATAAAAGAACGATGGCTCTGGGAATAATCATGTTGATGTTGGGCGGGGCACTTGTGGGATTGTTCATGGCTAGATACGGTGATTTTGCCCTGAACTTCGACAAGCTCACATTCGAGGAGTGGATGGCGGAGAAGAGGGAGTACTTCCAGAGCCTGGACCCATTTGTGCCTGTGGATGAAGATGGGGATCCTCTCCACGACGATTCCATAACAAGGGCTGGTGGCGGTATTCTGGAATGGAAAACAACGCTGACGGAGGTGAGAGGGGAACCCCTCTCAAGCCCTGCAATAGCGGACCTTGACGGTGACGGTAAAATGGAGATAATCATCGCATCGGCAGGCGATGCTGTTTATGCTCTCAGATCTGACGGTACCTATTTCTGGAGAGAGCCGTACACCGGCGACATTATAGACTACTTAGGCCAGACGCCTCAGACCTCTGGTCTTGATTTTGAGCCACCGAATATCTTCTCCTCTGTGACTGTGGGGGATATAGCTGCGGGCCCCTCTCCTGAGATCATTATAGGGGTCAAGGACGGCGCCTTGGCACTCACAACTGAAGGGAACGAGGCCCAGGTGATGTGGAAGAAGGGCAACACAAACGGATACTATTTCTCAACCGCTTGCATTACTGACCTTGAAGGGGAGTGGACGGGAAACAAAGATGACCTTGAAATCGTGCTGGCATCCGACGACGAAAGCCGTCGTGGATGGCTTGAGGCCTTCAGAATAGACGGAGGCCTTATATTTCGTGAAGAGGTTGCCACTGGAGGTGAGGGGGGCCTTATAGGATGTTCTGTTGTGGCTTCCGACCTTGATGGAAGCTTCTGGGATGGTAGAGTTCCCTACGAGGGAGAGGAGACCTGGACGGAGCTTGAGATAGGGAACCATGACAGAGGTATGAGGATATGGGGATTCTCTGGCTATACTGGAGGAGGTGAAATAGACTATTCAGAGAGGACAAGCGGGTACACCGCTGGGCATCAGACGTATGCTACTGCCGCTGTGGCTAACATAACCGGCGACAGGGCCCTTGAGATCATTGTGGGCTCATCCGAGGGATATCCCAGGACCTGGGAAGGCTGGGGCGGTTCCCTTTATGTCTATACACCTGAGGGGCAGAGACTGTGGCAGTTTTCCACAGGCTCTTCAAGGGCTTCGGTCTTCTCCTCCCCCGCTGTGGCTGACATCCAGATGGCAAAGGAGGACCCTGAGGAGAAGGAGCTCATCTACGAGATCGTCTTCGGCTGTGACAACGGCAAGGTTTACATGTTGGACTCCAAATATCACAATGTTCTTTGGACCTTTGACACCGGCGGGAGGGTCATGTCCTCCCCCGCCATAGCGAACTTCGACTCCAACGACGAACTGGAGGTGGTCATTGGATCCGATTCAGGAAAGGTTTTCTGTCTGGACGGCGACCCAACAGATGGTATTGATGAGGGAATAACCTATCCCGGGGATGGTGCAACCCAGGACGTGCTATGGGTCTATGAGACCGGTGTTCCCATCGGCATATCCTCTCCTGTAGTGGGAGATATAGACCTTGACGGTCAAGAGGAAGTGATAATAGGGGATAAGGAGGGCAACGTTTACTGCATAAGTGGTGGCGGTCGCTCAATCAAGGGCCAGAAGGATTGGCCTGAATTCCACTATGATCTGAACAGGACAGGTTTCTTCAACCCCCAGACCACCTTCGGTGTAGACCTTATGCCTTACAAATACCCGGATGGTCATCTTGAGCCTCTGTATAAGACTGTTGAGCCTGGCCACTATGTCACATACAATATAACAGTGATGAACACCGGAAAGGGTGTCTCTACTGTCCAGAAGGACAAGATATACCTGAAGGTGGAGGGTGTACCTGAGGGCTGGAAAGCCTTCCTTGACACACCACCCGATGGGGGGAACCCCAATCCCAACTACGTGAAGCTTGCCCCGCAGGAGTCTGTGAGAGTGGAGCTTAAGATATGGGCTCCCTGGGAAGGCGATATTGGTGAGACCGCAAGGATAAACGTAACGGGGAACTCCTCCTTGAACCCATGGGCTACGGATGCTCTCACAACGGTTACAATTCTAGACCTTTTCGTTGACTTTGCGCTTGAATTTAATAAGGAGGTGGACGAGAGTCCGTTCTCCCCACACCCCGGGAAGAAGTGGGACAAGATAACCCCTGGGGCGGAGGCCTATTATACAGTGATCGTAACCAACAAGGGCAATCTAAACGACACCTACGACATTATCCTGAACAGGCCCCCGGCGGGCTGGAACTGGTCCTTCGTGGAGACCGGATCACACTACGCTTCCGTTGATCTAGACTCGCCCATATTTGAGAGGTGGGGTGCTGTATACGGCACCACCCTCACGGTGAAGGTAAAGTGTCCAGAGACCGCCTTTGAAGGCGATACAGTGACGATAGTCGTGACAGGCACTTCCCGTCTGAGTCTTGGGGCCAATGTAGAGATCCTCCAGAAGGAGGATGAGCTTCTACTTGAGGCAGGTGAATCGTTAGACCTCAAACTTTCAATAAAAGACTCTGTGAAATACATCGACCCAGGCGGTGTACAATACTTCTCACTTGAGATAACCAACACGGGCAACAGAGATAAAATTGATGTTTTACTTGCGGATAGAGGCCTGTTGCCAGGCTGGAAGGCTACTTACCCCACGGACCCGTTGGAAGTGTACCGCGGACAGACTAGGACCGTTCAGATAATGATAAGGGCACCGGAGGATGCCAGGGCCAACACAAAGCTCGTTCTCAATATGCTGGGTTGGATCGAAGACCAGCCCAATATAATGAGCACGGCTCCCCTGACGGTGGTAGTAAACCATATCTATCGCTTCAACGCAACGGTGCTCAAATCGTACCAGGCGATAGATCCGGGAAGGAGCATCGGTTACAAGATACAGATAAAGAATACAGGAAATGGCGATGACATGCTAACACCAAAGCCGTATCAGCTCCTTCTCGGGTGGAACATGACATTTTACTACGTGGGCTTCGTCATCAAGAGCGGGCTCCCCATAGACTATGACCAGATATTAAACATAACCTGTGAGATCCGAGTGCCAGAGAAGACCCCCACTGGCCTGTATACCATCGGTATAAACCTCACGGGCCAGGGAGGGACCCAGATACTTTACGTAAAACTCTATGTGAATCAGACCTATAATCTCACTGTGAGCACGTTAGATGGCAACCACTCCATCGACAACATTGAGGTGGCGCCCAATTCCGAGCTCTCCTACATAGTGAAGGTCACTAATAATGGGAACGGACCCGAATATGCCACCCTCACAATAAAGAATCTTGAGAGCGGATGGGTAGGCTGGTTCGCTGCGGTAGCCAATACTCCAGACCTGACACCCAACGTGAAAGAGTACGATTTCCTCAGCCCCATCCCCATCTCTAACTTAGTACCGGACGTCATATACATACCCAATCAGACCGCATCAGAGACCAAGTTCACAATAATTGAAATCTACCTGCCACAGGAACAATCTGCATGGGTCTCAGTGAGGCTCAAGTCCCCGGCAAAGGAGCTTCAGAGCAGAGAGCTCACGATAAGGGTGGATAGCTCCTCCAAGGGCGGAAGCAAGGACGATCCCGACGACAACTACGTGGATTTCAATATAAAGATACTCTACTCCGACCTCACCTATGACGGGAAGATAGAGATCCTTGGTGGATCGAAGTCATCCAACACCGTGGGCAGGGAAGGTGAGCCCCTCACCATAAAGGTGAACATTAAGAACATAGGAGACATTGTGGCTGAGAAGGTCGAAGTAGTCCTGAGCGTTGACGGAGCAAAGGCAGGATCAGTGGTCATTGAGAAGGTTGGAACCGAAGGAGTCAGAGAAGTGATATTCACATGGGTGGCCAGAGCAGGAGAGCACAAGATCGAGATCGTCATAGATCCGCAGAATACAATAGTAGAGCTCAATGAGAACAACAATGTTATGAAGACAACGGTGAGAGTGTCCTCTCAAAACATACTCTCGGCAGCCACCTCTGACACCAGGATCTGCGCATCGATCTTCTGGATAATAATAGTGATTATCATAGCGGTGTGGCTGTATATAAGGAAGAAGAGGCTTTCCTCCTGATGGTGGAAGTGGCTGTTCGGGGGGAGGGTAATCCCCTCCCTTACCCATTTCTTTTTCGACTTTTTTATTATCTGTTCTGAGTAGATTTAAATCAACTTCCAGGCTTTTCCAAAGCTGTGCCTTTGATAATTACTTATTCCTCAACCACCCTTCTTACAGCGTCAATTATCGTGCCGTCTCTGTACTCAATGAGGGCCACGACCTCTTCTGTTGTCGTGGGCATTTGTGGCTCACCGCCTGCTGCGCTGTAGGAGAGGTCTTTGAGTTCCTCGATGGTCAGAAGCATTATCTCTTCTTTAAGTGGCGACCGCTCTAAAGCCTTTATAAGGTCCTCCCTTTTTGGATTTATTGCAATCCCAGCCTCTGTGACTACGATATCAGCAGTCTCCCCCGGGGTTGTGATTGAGGTGACCTTATCCCTTATGACGGGGATGTTCTTCCTTGCAAGAGGGCATGTGACAAAAGTGACGCGTGAGCCTGCGGCGGCATCCTGGTGTCCGCCAGTTGGCTGCATTATATACCCGTTGGAATAGGTATTCACATTAACATTGAAGTTCACATCAATCTCAGTAGCACCTAAGAAGCAGAGGTCTAACTTGTTTACCACGGCCCCCATATTGAAAGGGCTTCCAAAATGGTAATGAGATATCTCCACGTGGTCCCTGTTCTCCCTCAAGGATTCCACTGCCCTCAGGTCGAAAGCCTGTGCGTCCATGATTTTCTTTATAACGCCCTCCTCAAGCATATCGACAACGTACCCAGTGGTGCCTCCAACGGCGAAGGATCCCACCACATTCCGGTCCACCATCCTTTCATGAAGGAATTTAACAACTGCAAGGGATATCCCTCCCGCCCCGGCCTGGAAAGAGAGCCCGTCCTTTATCATTCCCAGAGCCTCTATTACATCCACCGTTGTTGAGGCAATTCCAAGCCTCTGGGGATCTGTGGTTATCTTCGTCGTCCCGAACTCTATCCCCTTGGGGTCTCCTATCTCCTCCACCTCTGCAACGTAGTCCACCCTGTACTCAGGAATGGATATGGGGGAGAGAGGATAGTCCTCTATAGTGTCCGTCACAAGAACTACCTTATCGGCGTAGACCGAGTCAATCCAAGGGAACCCAAGTGCCCCGCAGGGATGTTTTCCGTATACACCATTAGCGTTGCCATAGGGGTCGGACACGGGCACTGAGATGAAAGCCACATCGACGTGGAGACTGCCCTCCTCAATAGCCCTGGTTCTCCCTCCGTGGCTCCTCACGATCACAGGCTTACCAAAGAGCTCGCCTCGGGAGACCGCTTTACCAATCTCCCCTCTCACGCTTCCTCCATTTATCCAGGATATGATACCCTCCCTCATGAGGGGAAGTGTTTTTTCATGTACAGGAAACATGGACGTGGGGGCGAGGGTCATGTCTTTGTAGCCCATCTCAGCGATTATGCTCACTACCCGGTTTAATGTGTGGTCCCCGTTCCTCATCTGGTGGTGGAAGGATATGGTCATCCCGTCTTTGAGTCCCACCTTCTTTATGGCCTCTTCAATCCCCCCTACAATCTTCTCCTCCCTTCCCCAGCGTGCTTTCATGGGTGGGCCGTATCTTCTCCCGGCGGGGATCCTCCCATAGGCCCCAGAGAAGGGCTCAAATCTCATTCCAGCAATCTCCGTGGGAACCTTTCTCCCTGCAGCGTTCACCACCTCTGCTTTGGACAACATTTATTCACCCCGGGGGGGAGAAGGAGAGACCACCATTTTTAACTTTTCCTCTCCAGCACTACTTGGGAGTTCATAGATGTGTTCATCTCCCAGCAAAAAACAGTGAAAGATTTTTAACCCAGAATCCGATTGCCTAACCCCACTGGTGAACCCAATGTTCGGTGAGAAACTCAAGGCGTACACGAAAGCTGCAAGACTGGAATATAGCATCGCAGAGGCCCCTGGTGTGATCATCCCAGTCTTCATAGCTGTGATCTTAATAGGGAAGATAGAGTTTCTAAGGACTGCCGAGGCCATAGTTGCATTCCTTCTCCTCTACCTCTCCGGTTTTCTTGTAAATTCCTTGACGGATTTGGAAGTGGATGAAAAGTACAAGAGATATGTGGCTGAAGGGGTGAAAAACCTCGGAAGGAGAACACTGATTATTCTCCTCCTCTCCCACCTGACGGTGGCCTTCATCTTGATCGTTCACCTTTCCTATCAGCTTGAGAGCTACTATCCCCTCCTTATGTATGCCGTGGGTGTGTTCTTCGGCATAGGATACTCTGTAGAACCCTTTCACTTCAAGGTGAGGGGCTTGCTTCATCCTATCGCCCTGGGCACATCTGCCTTCTTCATACCCTTTCTTTTCCTTGTCTACACAATAACCGGCGAGCTGCCGCTTCTTCTGCTCCCCATAGGTGCTGGTTTTTCCCTTCTACATTACGGAATAGCACTGACGAACCAGGCTCAAGACCTCATTGAGGATCGCGAAGCCGGCATGATGAGCCCCGCAGTGCGCTGGGGGCTGGGAAGGACTCTTAAAATTGCACTCCTTCTTTTCAGCTCTGGCTTTGTCATACTGCTTTTTGGCTTTTATCTTCTCATCGGAGCGCTTCACCTTGACCCTGGGGCTGAGCTTCTCCTTTCTCTTTCAACCGCAGTAGTTCTTTTTGTGGGTTATCTTGTCCCCTTAAGGGGCATGGCCGACCTCTACAGGATCTCCCTTAGAACTACCCCTCTTCAGGAGAAGTTACAGCGCATCAAAAGGAGGTTGTCTTACCCGAGGTGGCAGGCCTCCGGCCTGTACTCGCTCCTCCTTTCGGTGATTCTTGTGGCCCTTGCAGTGGCTGTCTTTCCACAGGAGCAATCCCTCTTCCCCACTGAGAACCCCTCTTTGCCCCAGGAGGTTGTGATCAAGGAGGTCTCCATTCGCTCGGCGGTTTTGGGGGAGGCCTATAAGGACCCCAACGGAACCTATATCCAGCCCATTGCACTTACCCTGGATATAGAGGAGGGAGGGAAGAATTATTTCATTCTTGCTATCTCCAAGAGCGGCGGTGAGACCTTTGCCACCGCCTTCGAGAGGGTTGAGGGAGAGATAATGGCGGTAAACCTCCCTGTGGAGAGACCTCAGATCTCCGATATCAACATAACACTGCTGAAAGGAATGAGGCCAGTAGCCTATTATTCCGTTCCCGCGACAAAGACCATCTACATCTCCTCTCCCCAGATCACTGTGGAGAATCTTACAATACCCTCAAGGACCGAGTATGCTCTCTCACTAGAGGTGTATAATAATGGGGATGAGCCTTTGGAGAAGGGCTCTCTGGTGGTCAAGGCCCTTTTCGTTGAGAACTTGATACCCTCTGAACTGAAGATCGCTATCAACAATGCCACATTGAACCCCTATGAGGGCTGGAATGTGACGCTTGTACACCAGGGTTCAAGGGATTCCACCCTCTCCGTGAATATAGAGCTCCTCTACAGAGGTATAACGGTGGATGAGATAAAACTCTCTAGAGGTCCTTCGTTCTGAGCCAGAGCTTATAGGCCGCCTCCACTGCGTTCTTTGCTCTCTCGATTCTCTCCTCAGCCTGAAGGCGTGTCATCCCGTGGCCCGTTATCCCAAGTCCAACGGGCTTTCCCTCCTCCAGAGAGATGTCTAAGATCCTTCTCGATGCCTGTTGCATCACAACCTCGTCGTGGGAAGTATCTCCCTCAATCACAGCCCCCAGGACCACTGCGCCGTCTACATCGTCCCTTCTCAATAGCTTCTTCAAGGCGAAGGGGATGTCATAGACCCCGGGGACCTTGACCACATGGGTTACCTTCATCTTCAGGAACTCCGCATGGCTTTTGGCTCTCTCCAACATCATCATGGTTATGTCATAGTTGAACTCGGACACAACAATTCCCAGTTTCATTTTATCCATAGCATCACCTCCTTCAATATCTTCCTCCTATAGGGCCCGCATCGGGGCCCCCTTCCCTCAAGCCTTTTCCGGCGCCCCTAGTGAGCTCCTCAGGCCTGAAGAGCATAAAGTAAGCATTGAGGGCGTGCTCCTTGACCCTCTTCACCGTGAGCTCGTAGAGGGACCTCTCATCGGAGACCTCGTCCTCATGGACAAAGACCTCTATAATGGGCTTCTCCGCCATCAGAGAGGCCCATATGAGCCCCAAGGAGGCCTCATGGGCGCAGGTCTTATCTATGGGCTTGGGGCCCGGCATTCCAAGGGCCATCACCAGCTCGCACCCCTCTTTCGTGAGCAGCAATTTTGCTGCAAGGGGGAGGTCCTTGACCCCCGGAACTGTCCTTCTTATAACAGCGATGGAGCCGCTTAGTGCCTTCAGTTCTCGCACTGCGATATCCCCCATATTAACCCTTGCGAAGGTAGTGTCGACCACTCCCACCCTTATCATTTGTCCTCCTCCCTCTTCCTGTAGAGGCTGTTCTCAAGAAAGCGGTTCACAACCTTCTCTATGACTTTCCTTGTACCTGCTATATCTGAGGTGTCCCTCCCTAGGCGCACCACTTCTACCTCTAACCCCCTTCTTTTGAACTCTTCTTTCAGGTGCTCCTCGTCCCACCTCTGATCGAAGCCGAGAGCTATTACATCGGGCCTTTTCTCCTCCACTATCCTGAACATATCGTCCTCATATCCAAGACAGGCTTCGTCAACGGGTTTCAAAGAGGAGATTATCTTCACTCGGGCCTCCTCCGGGAGTATTGGGGGATGTTTCTCTCGGGAGGCTACAGAATCTCTGGTGACCACTACAATCAGCTCGTCCCCCAGCTTCTTTGCCTCCTCAAGGAAGTATATGTGCCCGGGGTGGATGATATCAAAAACACCCGTAGCCATAACTGTTCTTTTACCCCTCTTCATTCTCTATCCTCCACACTGTGAGAAGTTCATCACCTGTGAAAAGGGGGGTGTCCAGCTCTTCGGCGATCTCTTTTACCTCTTCCAGCGGCCTTGCACCTCCTCCCTCCCCCAGCATCTCGCATATGGCCGCAGAAGGGGTGAGGCCTGCCATCTGAAGAAGGGCAGTGGAGTACTCGGTATGCCCTCTTCTGTTGTCTAGAAGCCCTTCTCGGGCGTTGAGAAGGTGTACATGCCCGGGGGAGCGGAAGAGCTCTCCAAATCTCTCTTTCGGCTCCAGAATGGCCCTATGAAGAAGCGCTTCCACGAACCTTCCTAGCTCTCTTATTGTAAGGGCCCTGTCAGTGTCGGTGATCCCTGTAAAGGTCTTTCTGTGGTTGACCGTCAGAGAGAAGGAGGAGCGCTCGTCGTAGGGGATGTCGTCGGCCTCTGTGTACTTAAGAAGCTTGAAGATGCTGGAGGCCTCCTTCAGGATATCCGTCATAAAAGGGAGTTCAAGCGCCTTCCAGGCCCCGGGGGGCAGGGTGACGCAAATAAGCCCACCTGCCTCCCCCCTCATTAACCTAACCTGTTCTTTTCCTACAGCTTGAGATAGGAAGACCATGTCCGCCTCCCCCTCCCTCTCATCCGAATCGTAAATGAAGATTGGGTGTCCTCTCTCAAGTCGTTCCTTGGCCCATTCTATCTTTCCGTCATGTACCTCTTTGCTTTGCTGTGTTCTCATAGTATCGGGAGGAACATGAGCACCGATATAAAAGAATTGGTTCTTAACAAATTTCTTTGTTAATTTACTGCTTCCTACGCCTCTTCTCGTCATCGTCCTTCTTTTCAGGGGGGCGGGTCACCACCTCCTTGGCGTGAAGTCCTCCTTCGGCTCGTCTCCTCTCCGCACCCTCCACGTCCTCAATCTCAAAGATGCTCTTCAGCTCAAGGCCCCTCTCCAAGTATTTCATGGCTTCTTCCATCTTCCCCTCCTTCTGCAGTATCCTCCCTATGGAGTATAGAGAAGGATAATAGTTTTCGTCTGCTTCCAGAGCCCTTTTGTATAGCCTCTTAGCCTCCTTCAGGTCCCCCCTGACTTCTTTTATGAAACCTAAATTGTTCCATATCTGCGGAACAGATGGAGCCATCTTAACTGCGTTGAGAAGGAGCTCCTCAGCCTCCTCAAAGTTACCCATCTTGATTAGAACAACGGAGAGATCGAACATTACATCCCAGCTCCCGGGGGAGAGCTTAAGGAGCTCTCTGTACTCCTCCGCAGAACGGTCCAGCCGCCCCATCTCCCTTGAGATAAAGGCCATGGCCGAAAGAGCCCTGTTCTCACCCGGTTCCCTTCTCCACACCTCCCTGAAGAATATGTACGCCCGGGGAAACTGCATGAAATCAATGTAGCCTATCCCTGCATTCATAAGTGCGGAGGTATGATCAGCTGGAGGACTCTCAATGAGAGGAAGGATGACCAGGGCGTCAACGTTCCCCCCGTTCATGCTTCTGGCCCTCAGAAGGAGTTCCTTAGCCTCTCCAAGCTCACCTTTGAGAAAGCGCAGAGCACCAAGGGCTCCCAGGCTTTCGTCAAGCTCATCATCATACTGAAGAGACCTTTCAAAGAGTTCTATGGCCCCCATTTCGTCCCCCTCATCCATGAGGGCCAGAGCCTCCTGGGCAAGGTGAACAGCCTTCAGTTCCCTTGAATACTCCTCTTCGTCCATGTTATCACAATCTTCCAGAGGGTAAAAATACTTTTTGGAACGCTCAGAACGCTCTTCTGTAGGTGTATCTGGGTGGGATCTCAGCCACATCGGAGAATATCCCGTCAGAGATTACGGTGAGGGACCTCTTCACCGGGATCTTCACGTCAATGACCTTGGTTCTGCCCTGCCTCCCGAAGGAAATCACCCGGGAGTCTATAAGGCCCAGGAGAGTGAGCTCAGATATGAATTCCGAGACCCTCCGAGAGGTCAGCACTCTCATCCCGGCCCTTTCAGCGTAAAAGCGGTAGTTGTCGTACACCTCTCCTGATGTTATCCTTCTGTCCCCTCCGAACCTTTTCATCTGAAGGATGGTGAAGAGAACGAGTTTTGGCTGGTTGGGAAGGGTCCTTATGACCTCTCCCACCCTATCCTCCTCTATGCGGCTCTGGGCCCTTCTGACGTGGTCCTCAGTGACCTTCTCCTCACCCTCTCTCTCGGCTATCTCCCCTGCTACCTTAAGAAGTTCGAGAGCCCTCCTTGCATCGCCAAACTCCTGGGCCGCTATGGCAGCACACAGGGGAATCACCCCCTCTTCCAGCACCCCCGGGTAGAAGCCCATCTCAGCCCTCTGGTTCAGGATGTCCCTGAGCTGATGGGCGTTGTAGGGTGGAAAGACCAGCTCCTCCCCTCCCAGGCTGCTCTTTACCCTGCCATCGAGCATGTCTGTGAACTTCAGGTCATTGGATATCCCAACCAGGGAGAGCCTGGAGTGCTTAAGGTCGCTATTTATCCTTGTCAAGGTGTAGAGGACGTCGTCACCGGACTTCGCAACGAGCCTGTCCACCTCATCGAGCACCACAACGGTGACCCCCCCCTCTCGGTCAAGCCTTTCAAGGAGCTTGCCATAGAGGGTGTCAGGGGACCACCCTGAGATGGGCACCCTCTCGTTCCAGTCCCTTGCGAAATGGTTCGCGAGGTGTGCAAGAAGCCTGTAGCCCGTGTCGACCTGCTGACAGTTTATGTAGATGTAATGGACCCCCCTTCTGAGCTCCTTCATAAGGTCTTCACCGAGAAGCTCATCATATCCCACGACCCCTGAGGCCTCCTCCATTATCCCGGTTGTGCTGTCCCCCAGCTTCCTATTCAGCTCCAGAAAGGCCCTTATGTAGCGTGATGTGAGGTCACTAGCCCTGCTGGTGAGTGCCCTTCCTATGAAGTTGGCGGAGGCCGTCTTTCCAGTACCAGGTTTTCCGTAGATGAGGAGATTCGTTGGGGTCTCACCCCTCAAGGCTGGCGCAAGGATGGAGGCCACAAGGGAGATTTCCCTCTGCCTGTGAGGCAGGTAGTCCGGCACATATGACGACCTTAAGACCTCCCTGTTCTTGAATATGCGGGATGGAGCTTCAAAGGCTTCAAAGATGTTCTTGACTGTGTCAAATGGATTCATTCTCCACATGTCCCCCTTCCACTAGATATACTACAGACTCATCAGTTAAATAGAGATTTACCCCTTCACCCCCCTTGCGTCCCCAACCTGCTGAACCATAAGGTAGGGGGGTATTTATCATTTTCTTCCAAACCGGGAAAATTGTTGTCTTTACCCACTTTTTCGGCCATCTGGCTCAAAAATGCTTCCTGCCAGTGTCCAGGGTTGGAAAGGATTTATATTCTGCCATCCCTTCAAAAGAGCATACGGCGAAATGTAAACCGCAAAGAGGTTGCGGATAATGACAAAAAATCACGGGAAACGCGGCAGGAAGGGGGGACGCGGTTTCAGCCCCCTCCTCGAGGACAGATTTCGGATTGTGAAGAGTGAAGTGAAGAGGCGATCGAGGGAGGAGGGAATCAGAGAGAGGGCGGAGGTCCTTAGGGTGGAGGAGTGGAAAAAATACATAGAGAAGTATAACCCCCCTCTCCTCATGGAGGCGCTTGACAAGGTAGAGGAGAAAAGAAGACTCAAAAGCGCTGGTGTTGTAGTGCCGGAGACATACCTCGTTCTCTCCGACCCCGCCGAAGTGGAAAGGGCTGAGGGGTGGAGGCACCTTCTTCCCAAAAGGGGTTTCGTTGTGAAGCCTTCAAGGGGTCACGCGGGTTCGGGAGTCCTTCTCGTGAGAAGGATTGTTGGAAGGAGGTTTATAGGGGAGGCTGGAGACTATCTTGATATTGAGGATATAAAGAACTACGCAAAGGAAATTATATCAGGTAAATATAGCAGGGGCAGGCCTGATCAGGCCATCTTCGAAGAGTTGCTCCGCCTATCGGCAGAGCTTAGGGAGCTGGCCACCATAGGCCTTCCCGACATAAGGGTTATCTCTTTTCGGGGGTTTCCCGTTATGGCCATGATAAGGCTGCCCACAGCCCTCTCCCGGGGGAGGGCCAACGTTCATAAGGGGGCAATAGCCGCTGGAATCTCCATAAGCAGAGGTTTGATTGTAGGGGCAGTTCTCAAGAGGGAGAGGATCGAAAGACACCCCGATACGGGAGTTACCTTGGTGGGAAGGAGGATCCCCCACTGGAAGGGGATTCTTCAAATGGCTGTGAGGGCACAGGAGGCCTCTGGGCTGGGCTACGCAGGGGTAGATGTGACCCTCTCGAGGCAGAAGGGGGTGGTGGTGATAGAAGTAAACCGAAGACCTGGCCTCGAGATACAGAACGCCAATTTCGCTGGACTTAAAAGAAGGCTTAAGGTGGTGGAGAGTTGGTATAAGGAGGGCGGCGGTGAGCTAACCCCCGAGGAGAGGGTGAATATGGCCCGCGAATGGGACAAAGAGAGATGGAGGTTAACAAAATGAGATGTCTCATTCTTTTTCTGGTATTCCTGATGGTGTCCGCGACATCCCCCGAGGTAACCTCCATAGCTGACCATATAGAGGACCCCGCCCCACCTGCCTCCCTAGGAGGGGTCTGGGATGACTCCCCGTCTGGCGGCCTCTACGGCATTATATCATATGATGATGTGGTGGTTGTATACAACGTAAATTCGGAGGTTTCCTGCGCTATAATGGAGAACTTCACCCGTAGAAGGGGGATTCCCCCAGATAGGGTTGTGGGGGTAGACGTCCCCGAGAGAGAGTCAATAGATAGGGACACTTTCAACACCCTGAGAACCCAGGTGGAGAGTGCACTTCAGGATAGGAAACTAACGCAGAAGATAAATTATATCGTGACTACCAAAGGTGTCCCGCTGAGAGTATGGGGTCCCGGGTCTTCGGGAAGCGCTTCTGTGGATTCAGAACTAGCCCTAATACTTGGCCCATATGCTGGGTACATCGGTGGGGCTTACTGGATCCAAAACCCCTATTACGGGGAGAACGAGAGGTTCAGCAGAGAGAAGTATGGATTTTATCTCGTCACACGTCTGACGGGATATAACCTCTCCGACACCCTCTCCCTTATTGAGAGAGCAGAAAGAAGCGGAGGAAAGAGAGGAATCTTCCTTCTAGACGTTGATCCAGGAAAGGGGGGTGGATACGCTGCCGGGAACCGCTGGCTCAGGGACGCCAACTCAACTTTAAGGTCAATGGGCTTTGAAACCTACCTAGATGAAACCACCACGTTCATAACAGATTTTGAAAACTGTTCTGGCTACGCAAGCTGGGGTTCCAACGATGGCCATTATTCCACAACATGGAACAAAAATCAGGGATTTGAGGAAGGACTGAACCACTGGGAATTCGCTGGGGAGGGAGAGGTTATGTTAAATACATCTTATCCTTATCGTGGAGGGAGATGCCTTGAGGTGAAGAAAAACACCACGGGAGACTTCATTATCGCCCAGAACGTCTCTGTGAGGGGTTCCATAGCCTATTATATTTCGGGCCACGTGAATATGACCGGCGGTGTGGTCCACTTCACCGCCGAGGTGTTCACATCCTCTGGTGCACTTCTATTGAGGGAGAAGGGAGGTACAGTGAGTGGTTTCACATCCGGCTGGGCACTCCTCAGACAACTCCCTTTAAAACCCCTTCCACCCACCGCTTCTAAATTGAGAATTGTTATAAACATCAGCGGGAAGGGGGAGTTCTATTTTGACGAGATAAGACTTCTTGAGGTCAAACCTCATAACACCTGGATCCCCGGGGCAATCGCTGAGACCTATGTCTCCTCCTCAGGTAGAACATTCACATGGCCGCCCTACTATGGCCAGTCGGCAATTGCTGACCTGATAAGAGAGGGTGTCAGTGGGGTGAAGGGCTACGTCTATGAGCCCTATCTCTCTGCAATGGCGGAGCCGGACATACTCTTTCCAAGATACGTATCTGGATATACCATGGGCGAGTCGTATTATATGGCATCTCCCTTCCTCTCCTGGAGGGGCGTTGTTGTGGGAGACCCGAAGATGTGTCCCTATGGCCTTCAGGCGGAGATAACCTCTTCCACGGTTCTGAAGGAAGTGGTGAACCCGGGGGAGGAGGTGAGAATAGCAGTGAATGTGACAAACATCGGATTCGGAGACATTCGGGACCTTCCCCTCACCCTCCATCTTGAGGAAGCTGGACTCCCGGATCTTAATGCTGTTATTAATATCTCCCAGGGTCAGCAGGTTGTAGTATGGTTTAACTTCTCAGCGCCCACGCCCGGAACATACAGGGTGAGGCTTGTATTGAACGAGGAGGAAACCATACCCTTCATGAGCTCAAGCGGGGCCGAGGCGGAGGTCACCTTCAGAGTGAACTCTCTTCCCGAAGTCCTCTGGATGAGCTCCTCATCACCCTACGTGAGAAGAGGCTGCAACGTCCTTCTATCGGCGGAGGTGAGGGATGTAGATGACGGGCTGCTGCCCCTCACTTTCAGTTCTTGGATCATTGGCCCGGGGGGCGTGAACGCCACCCTGGAGATGTCCCTTGAGAACTCCACGCTCTCGGCCACATTCACACCGCCCCTCTCATGGGACATAGGCTTCGCCTCTCTTCACCTTGTGGTCAGGGACCCCTGGGGAGGCTGTGTTCACGACACTCTGAACGATGCCTTTTTCGTCCTGAATAATCCGCCTGGTGTCAGCAACATATCCTGGACCACAGAGGTCCGTAGGGGCTCGCTCTTCACCCTCAATCTCACTTTAAACGACCCTGACACCCCCGCTCACATGCTTGAGGTATCCTCTTACCTTGAAAGGAACGAAGAGAGGGTGGAACTTGAAGAGAGAAGGGAGGGGGGAGAAGTCACCTTCACCTCCCTGATTCCAGCGAGCATCAAGACTGGCCTCTACGACATTCACCTCATACTGGAGGACGGCATAAACTCTACAGAGCTCCTCTACCCTAAGGCGGTTGATGTGCTCAACTCCCCCCCTTCCATTAAGCTTCTCTCCTCCCCTCCCAATGTTCTAGTGAGGGGTGAAGTGGTAAAGCTTGATGTCTTAGGGGAAGACCTGGAGGACCCGAAAGGGCTTCTTGAGCTTCGGATGGAGGTTGGGGAAGGGGTGGAGGTCTCGGCAGAAAGGCCACTGCCAGGAAGGTGGGAAGTGAGTCTTGAAGCGATCAGAAATGCTCCGCTAGGACCCACCGAGCTGACCATCTGGGTGGAGGACAGCGAAGGAGGAAGCTCTTTTCCCCTGATTCTAACTTTTGAATTGATAAACGCTCCCCCGGAAGTCAGGATAATATCCTTCGAACTCACCTCCCCGGGAAACAAGGGGGACCTCCTGAGCACACTGAATGCAGTCATAGAGGCGACGGACCCTGACAGCGGGGAGGGGGTGGAGCTCATCCTCAACTTTACAGGGGAGAGCCCCTTCACTGTAAATCTTGGAAGGGTAAATGGTAGGGCCCACTTCAAAATGATTATATGGGGGAACCTGACCCCCGGTGGGTGGATGATGAGGGCAACTGTTGTGGACAGCGACGGAGGGGTGAACTCCACCGAGTGGATCACCTTCGTGGTGGTGAACTCCCCTCCTCAAATCCTCTCTGCTGAGGCTATAGCAAGCGATGAAGGGGCCAGCCTGACCCTCCACATTGTTGACCCTGACCTTCCTCCAGGGCACTCTCTCACCCTCCAGGTCCTCTCCGGGGAAAAACTCATCTTCGAAGGACTCGTTGGGATGGGCGAGGTTACAGTTGAACTCAATTTATCCTCCCCTGTTGAGTCCCTGACCCTGAACGTGAGTGACGGATACTCTTATAGCACCCTCACTATACCGGTCATTCGGCCCGCCGAGAACGCCACTTTAGAGGGCAGAGAGGAGGGTGGGGGGGTTCTTCCCGTTGCCCTGGCCCTCGCTGGGGCCGCCTCGGGTGTGCTCATCGCCGCCTACATCTATCGACAAAAGAGAAGGGGGAGCGTTCAAAGATGAACTTCAGGAGGATTCCCACGGTCCTGACACCAGAGGAGATAATAGAGAAGTGTTTCAGACGAGTGAGGAAGGTCCAGGTGGTCGACCCCGATAGACTCTATAGGCTGAGGAAGCTCAATGCCGGAAAGGTTCAGGCCTTCGCTGACACTGCCTCCAGCACGCTGCTGAAATACGTAAGGGCCTTCCCCACAATAGAAGCCCTCCATCCCTTCTACAGGGAGCTTATAGACCTAGGGGTTGACGTAGACCGGCTGAAGGTCTCCCTGGGGAGAATCCAAGGTATAGCCTCCACGGTGTCCGAGATAGGGAGGGGGAAAGTGAAAGAGATCATGAAAATGAGGTCGCAGGAGGAGATGATGAGAGCTCAGAGAGAAGCCTTAGGAAGAATGGTTTCCGCTGTGAAGAGGGCGAGAGACCCCCTAATGGTCCTCTCTGAGGCGCGGGAGTTCATGCGCAGACTCCCCGAAATAGACCCCAAGACCCCTACTGTCATCATTGCAGGTTACCCCAACGTGGGCAAGTCTAGCCTCACCTCTGCTCTCTCCACTGCAAAGCCAGAGATCTCAACCTACCCCTTCACCACTAAGGGGGTTAGCGTAGGGGTGCTCGAGATGGGCGGAAGGAGGGTACAGGTGGTGGATACACCGGGGATGCTGGACAGGGAGCCAGCGGAGAGGAACGAGATAGAAAGGAAGGCCTCCTCGGCGCTGAGGAACCTCCCTGGAGTAGTACTCTTTCTGGTGGATCCCACCGAGACCTGCGGCTACCCGATAGAAATGCAGCTCTCCCTTCTTCAGAAGCTCTCCGAGGAGTTCCCCCAGATGCGCTTCTTCGTTGTTTTCACAAAAAGCGACATGGAGGAGTGGACCCTCCCTAATGTCAAAGAGGTGAAGGTGGATGAGGAAAGGATAGCAGGGTGGGGGGTTGTCTCCTCAACGACACGGGAGGGAATAGAGGAGCTGAAGAGGGCCCTATCGGCCCTTCTCCTTGATGAGCCGTAGCGCCTCGGAGAAGACCCCCATGAGAGAGAAGAACTCCCAGGATGTGGGGGAGGCCCGGGCGATGATTCTTCTAAAGTGGACCTTAGCACTTCCCTTCCTCGCTGGGTTGATGGGTAGAACATCTGCGAGCTCCGAAAACTGCCTTATGAGGGCCTCTTTTTCGTAACCTGTGATTTTCCTTGGGACCCTCCAAGGCCTTCCAGATAGGGTGGCGAGGTGGAGCTCGTAGAGAATTATGGATGCGGCGTGGGAGATGCTCAAGGTGGGGTAGGAGGGATTGGCGGGGATAGTGACCATAAGGTCCATCATAGAGATTTCCTCTCTGCTGAGGCCCTTATCCTCCCTTCCGAAAACGATTCCCACACTTCCTTCAACACCCAGGGCCCACCTTCCTAGCTCCCGGGGGGTCAATGGGATTCTCTCGTGTTTCTTTTGAGAGAACCAGCTGACGGCGGAGGTCCCAACAAGGAAGTCCAGCTCACTTTTGAGCTCCTTAAGGTGCGTCACTCTTTTCATCTCATCAAGAAGCCACACCCCGTGCATGGCCCTAGAGATGGCCTCATCTGTGAGCTCCCCGGGACCCCCCACCATATACATCCCCCGCACCCCGAAGTTGTAGGAGAGGCGGGCCAGGTATCCTATGTTACCCTGATAGAGTGGCTCCACAAGGACAACGTAAACATCAGCCATGGAGAAGTAAAAAAGGTGAAAAGTATAAGAAAACTGCCCCCCTCCCGACAGAGGCTCCACGAGAACCTCCCTCTGAAGGCTTGCCAGCAATGTTTTTAAAGTTCCACCCCGCCCCCTCCACGTGTGATGCCGTCGCAAAGAATATCTATCATTATCCGATTTTACCCACATGCTTTTGAGATTCCTCGGAACAGGTTCTGCTTTTACTCCGGGGAGGATGTTCTCCTCGGTTCTTTTGAATGACCGCGTTCTCATAGATCCGTCCCCCACATCCCCGGTGGCGCTGAAGTATCTGGGGATTCCCACCGGGGCGATCCACACCGTTCTAGTGACCCATATGCACGGGGACCACTTTATGGGACTCCCATTCCTTCTTCTACACTGGCACTATCGCGACCCCCCAGAGAGGTCGATTGAGATATACACCCCGGTGGGAGGTGAGAAGGCCATATTAAAAGCGGCAGAGCTCTCCTACCCCAACCTCATTGAGAAGGTGGACTTAAAGAGGATATGGAGAGTCCGTGAGGTGTCCCCCGGGAAAAAGTTCACAACGGGAAGCGGGATGAAGGTGGAGGTCTTTGAGATGGACCACGCCTCCATTCCTGCCCAGGGCTGCCTGATGGAGCTTGATGGGCTAACTGTGGGGGTCACAGGGGATACTGACCTCTGCCCCGGACTTGAAGATATGGCAGAGAGGTCCGACATACTCATCACGGAGCTCTCCTCCTGGGAGAGGGACATTCCATCACACCTCTCCAGATCAAAACTTGAGGCACTCACCCCCCACCTTAGGGGAATCAAACACCTATTCCTCACACATACTGAAGATATCCCGGCGCAATCGGTAAAAGAACATCTAAGATTATACATCCCCGGGGAGGTCTACGTTCCCAATGACTTGAGTACTTACGTTATAGAATAGTAGAATGAGAAAATGAGAGGTGACCCCAAAGTGAAGTACTGTCCTCGGTGCGGAAGCAAACTCGGGTTCTTTAGCAAACCTGTTAAATGTGAGATATGTGGGAGAGCCTTTTGCATGGCGTGTTCTGAGTTCCGGGTGAACACCATAGAGAGGGGTAGAGACGTTTACCACAACGTCTGCTCTTCGGAGTGTCTCCTTGAGCTTTATAGAAGGTACCTCCAGAGTATAGAGCAGGATAAGGAGCTCATACTCTTGAATGGAAGTAATACAAGTATCATGCTTTACGATGATGTTGACAATCCTAGCATAGGAATCTATATGATCTATCTCAAGGTTAATCTCAGGGAAATAAATACAACAGAAGAGAATCTGATATCAGAACTTGTTCCTATATATGGTGCAATAAGGGAGGACCTCAAAATGAGAGGAGTGAGGTTTAAAGAGGAGTTCGAAAGCATCGTATAAACCCCCCTCTTCCTGAAGGGCAGTTGAGAACCACTGCCCTTCCATACACCACCATGTTGATTCAGAAAAAGGGTGCAAACACCAGAGCAACGATGGACATCAACTTTATCAGGATGTTGAGGGAGGGACCAGAGGTGTCTTTGAAGGGGTCTCCCACGGTATCTCCCACCACCGCTGCCTTGTGGGGGGAGGATCCCTTCCCTCCGAAGTTCCCCTTCTCAATATATTTCTTGGCGTTGTCCCAGGCGCCCCCGGAGTTTGCCATCATTATGGCGAGGACAAAACCACTCACTATTGCCCCGGCGAGAAGCCCTCCGAGGGCCTCTGGTCCCAGCAAGAAGCCTACCACTACGGGGGAGAGGATGGCTGTCAGCGACGGGACGATCATCTCCTTCAAGGCAGCGTGTGTAGAAATCTCCACGCAGCGGGCGTAATCGGGTTTGGCTTTTCCAGACATGAGTCCGCGGATTGTCTTGAACTGTCTGCGAACCTCTTCTACCATAGCCATAGCGGTCTTGCCCACCGCCTGCATGGTCATGGACGAGAAAAGGAAGGGCAGAAGCCCGCCGATGAAGAGCCCTACTATGACGTCAGGCCTGCTCAAAGAGAAGGAGGCTATACTAAGATGCGCCGCAGCGGTGTATGTGGTGAAGAGGGCTAGCGCTGTCAGTGCTGCTGAGCCTATGGCGAAGCCCTTGCCAATGGCGGCTGTGGTGTTCCCCACGGCATCCAAGGCCTCCGCCCTCTCCCTAGTCCTCTTCCCCAGGCCCGCCATCTCGGCAAGCCCTGCCGCGTTGTCCGCCACTGGCCCGTAGGAGTCTGTGGCTAGAGTCACACCGAGCGTTGACAGCATACCGACCGCCGCAAGGGCAATACCGTAGAGCCCAGCGAAGTGGTATGCTATGAGAATGGTGACGGAGACGGTAATCACGGGTATGGCTGGTGAGAGCATCCCCAGAGCTAGCCCCTCTATTATGTTCGTGGCGGCTCCGGTCTTAGAGGACTCAGCCAATTTTCTCGTGGGTCTGTATTTGTCGGAGGTGTAGTACTCTGTGGTGAGACCGATGACTATCCCCGAGAGAAGCCCGGCAAGGACCCCCCAGTAGAGCCCGATGTAGGCGGCCCCCATAAGTTTGTATATAATAATGAAGGCGGCAATGGCGAATATCACGGAGGCGCCGAACATCCCCCTGTTGAGCTCCGCATGCGGGTCCTCACCGCTGCCCTTGCCCACAAGGAAGATTCCGACAAGTGAGGACATAATCCCTAGGGTGGCAAGGAGCATGGGGAGTGTGGCCGCAAGCCCCAATTTTCCGCCGAAGGAGGGGTCGCTACCTGCGATCACCACCCCCATGATGCCGATGGCGATGGAGGCTATAATGGAGTCAACGTAGGATTCAAAGAGGTCAGCTCCCATGCCTGCTACATCCCCCACATTGTCGCCCACGTTGTCCGCTATGACAGCGGGATTGCGTGGATCGTCCTCGGGGATGCCCTTCTCCACCTTTCCCACAAGGTCCGCCCCCACATCCGCAGACTTTGTATATATC
>Ga0180301_10000272_pt1 | contig 39747 bp, 21 predicted proteins | sample GuaBasSediGuay16_FD_121797 | JGI IMG/M metagenome (GOLD analysis project Ga0180301, IMG submission 121797) | Subseafloor sediment microbial communities from Guaymas Basin, Gulf of California, Mexico - Guay16, Core 4569-2, 12-15 cm | ecosystem: Environmental > Aquatic > Marine > Hydrothermal... | reverse complement strand
TTGAACTTTTGTTCAAGAATCATGTTGCCATCCTTATCAAGGATGCAACCTTGCGTAAACTTTTTATGTACGTCTAAACCTACATATTGCATGTGTATCACCTCAAAGTTTTATATTTCCTGTAGGGAATATAAAACCGCGAGGTTTCATGCAATCATAGATGCTAAAATAATTTTTTAATTTATATACTTTTTCAATTTGTACATCTATCGCTATTCTATTTTGTCAATAATCTATCAATAATAATCTCAAAATCTGCTTGAGATCTTAAGCCAACAAGCTTAATATCATTATTAATAATGAATGTTGGTGTTGCAGATATACCTTTTATCTTTGCAACCTGTTGATCATATCTAACAACAATATCCTTCTCACCAGATTCAAGGCAGTCTGAAAATTTATCTCTGTTAAGGCCTAGGTCTTGTGCAATATTCTCCATTACATCTGTTGTGAATGGACTACCATGCTCGTATAATGCATGCTTATACTCATCGAACATTCCTTGATCACGGGCACATTCGCTCGCCTGAGCTGCTAAACGTGATTGAGCACCATGCACAATAAAATGCTTGAACTGGATTTCAACTTCATCCCCATATTTTTCTTTAACAGCACTTAAAACTGACAGTGCCTTATGGCAAAATGGACATTCAAAATCAGAATAGCACTCAATAATGACTGGTGCTTCGTTTGGGTAACGATCATCTGTATACTCGACAGGAGGTTCTGGCCAGAATTTGATTAACAATAGAATAAGGCATATTATCAAAAAAACAATAGCGATTACAATTGTCACTCTTTTTTTCATTTAAACCACCTTTATAATTATAAAAAGTTAAAAATAATTATTAACCGCAACTACCTTCGCCAGAGCCCGATCCAGCTTGTGCATCGATCGATCCAACGCCAGGAGCTGCGGGTGAATTGCTTAGTTCAGTTTCACATTCTTGTGGTGGTGTGTTAAATGCGTTACAAATCGCTTGTTTGATTGCTTCAGGAGACCTATTAACATTCGTCTGCTTTCCATTCAAAACGAATGTCGGTGAGCCACGAACACCGAATTCGTCGTTTAAACCTGAGTCAATAGGATATTTAGGGAACCTTCCTCCAGACCAAGTGCTTTTGTCGTTATAGAGTTCTGTTATGTTAAACTCTTCATCGATTTCATTTATACATGAATCAATTTTATTCTTGTCTAAGCCTACTTCGCCAATACAACCTTCATAATCACCCTCCTTAACAAAACATCTTAAATATTCTGCTAGTTTGTCTCTGTACTCACGTTGTACACAGTAGATATGGTTGTTCCCGTCAATTTCCTTTTTGCCGTGCATAGCATAATCAACAAAATTTATCTCTAAATCAGCTTTATCTCCCAACAGTTCAATTACTGGGACATAGGCTTTTATAAATTGTAGACCATAAGGACAAAAAGACATCACAAATACCTGTGCTTTAGGTTTATCTCTTTTTTCAATTTGTTGTGATTCTAATTCTTGTTGCTGTTCAGGTTTAGGGATCTCCATATTTAAATCTATAGCTTGTGGAAAAAACAAGTTACCATCTAGAGTTGTATAACCTTCGTAGGATTGACCAGCGATTGTAAAGTTTATTTGGTAAAGGCCATCAAGTTCACCATAACTTGTTAGATTTGCTGTAACACGATTTTGCAGAAGGTTATCGTTTATGAAATTGATTGCTTTATCCGCTGCTTCCTTTGCTGTTATTGTACCAGCTACTTTACCTGTAGCGCCAAATGTAAATCCTTTTGTTGCTATTGCAACCGCAAATAACGCTACAAAAATAATAGTAATAACCTGCCAAATCATCAATTTACTTATTTTCTTTCTTTTTGCTTTTTTTTCTTGTTCTTTGCTCTCTTCAGACATACCTACACCCCCTATTATACTTACTCTTAATATCTAAACTCCAATTTATTTATAAATTTAACGGTTATAGAGTTGTAGAGAAGGGGTAGTATATATAGTTCTAGTTATAGTTCTAGTATGTATATATAGTTCTAACAATAGCTCTAATAGGTTTTATAGATATAGTTAAGATATTGTTTGTGTAATTGTTTTGTTGTTATTGTTATTTAATTATTATTAATACTTTTTACATAAGAAGAACATATGATCACGCTGATACGGATCTAATGTAAAAGATTGTATTATGTTTATATTTTCTTTTTTTAATTGTGACTTGGCTTGATCAAATATTTGCTCTGTTTTCCTAGAGATGTCTATGCTTTTCGCTTTTAAGGCCAACATTGCAAAGCTTTTCTTTTTTAGAAGTTCGATATTTTTAATGAAAATCTCGATCTGATTACGCTGCGCAACATCCTGATAAAGGAAATCTGGTTGTAAAATTCTTTTTTTGTATTCTTCTGGATGGGATGCATCCGCCAATATTGGAGCAATATTCTTACGATCTTCCGCGATAAAGATTAGATCGCGCATGACTCTCGGTGCAACATCAACTGCAAAAAGGACACCTTTTTCTCCAACTATATCTGAGAAAAACGAAACTGTATAACCGTGTGATGATCCTAAATATAACACTATGCTTCCTTCTTTTATACCTGTTTGTTTTAGACCACGTTTAATTGCAGCTGCAAACTTTGAGTTATATGGAGAAAATTGTCTGAATTCAATGTTGTTCTCTTTAAAGATTTGTTCATTAAAATAAGTTCTTCCTGGCAATAAACTTTTTGTGTAGAGTTTCCCTTTTCTTTTAAAAATCCCAGGGAATATTTGTTCCATAACTTTAGTTAAAAACTTCGTCTATTTATTAAACTTTTGCAAAAGATTTTTAAATTTAGTCAGTTTTTTTTTAAATATGGCTGAGTTGATTGTAACAGAAAAACCCAGCACTGCAGGAAAGATTGCAGATGCTTTAGCTGATGGAAAGCCACAACAAACAAAAGAAGGAAATGTTAGTTACTATACTTTAAAGCATGACGGTAAAGACATTATTGTTGCGTGTGCAGTTGGTCATCTTTACACAATTGCTGAAAAAGACAAGAAAGGGTGGACCTATCCTGTATTTGATGTAAAATGGGATGAAACCTATAAAGTCAACAAGGAAGCGAAATTTAGCAAAAAATATCTTTCTGTGATTAAAAAGCTAGCTAAGAAAGCAGACAAGTTCACAATTGCAACTGACTATGACATAGAAGGAGAAGTAATAGGCTTAAACATAATAAAGTATGCTTGTAAACAAAATGATGCAAATAGGATGAAGTTTAGTACTGTTACAAAGCCAGACTTGATAAAAGCTTATGAGAATAAAGCAAAGCATCTTGATTGGGGACTGGCAAATGCAGGAGTAACCAGACATGAGCTTGACTGGTATTATGGTATAAATTTAAGTAGAGCTTTGACATTAGCTATAAAAAATTCAGGTGCTGGTTTCAAGATTCTTAGTTCTGGAAGGGTTCAAGGACCAGCATTGAAGATTATTGTTGATAAGGAAAAAGCAATCAAAACTTTTAAGCCAGAACCATACTGGGAGATTGAGCTAAAAGGTGAAGCAAAAGATAGGGAGATAACAGCTATGCATGAGAAGGGCAAATTCGATAATGTCGAAGACACTGATGAGGTAATAGCAAATGTAAAAGATTGTAAGACAGGTGTTGTTGTAAGTGTTGAGAAAAAAAAAGTTAAGCAAGTATCACCCCACCCTTTTGATCTAACAAGCTTACAGACAGAAGCTTATAGAACACTCGGTGTAGCGCCAAAAAAGAGTCTACAGATTGCACAAGAATTATATACATCGGGGTATATATCATATCCAAGAACTTCTAGTCAGCAATACCCTAAAGAAATCGGATACAAAAATATTCTGAAAGCATTATCAAAACAGAGCATTTATCAAGAACTTTGTAATGAATTGTTGAAAAAAAAGACTCTTATCCCTAACAATGGTAAAAAGACTGACCCTGCTCATCCCGCTATATATCCTACAGGGATTACACCAAAACTAACTGGTAAAGAGATGCAAATCTATGATCTCATTGTGAGAAGATTCATGGCGACATTTGCTGATGTTGCGATTAAAGAAAGTATGACTGTGAGGATTGATGTTAATAAAGAGATCTTCATCGCAAAGGGGATGACAACTGTCGAACTTGGGTGGTTTGAGTTTTATGGAAGATATGCTCCAAAGAAAGAAGAAGAACTGCCTGCAGTTGTAAAAGGAGATGAGGTCAGGGTCGAGAGGATTTCCCGTTTAGATAAAGAGACTCAGCCGCCTAAAAGATATACACCAGCTTCAATTATAAGGGAAATGGAAAAACTAAATATAGGGACAAAGGCAACAAGGTCTGATATCATAGAAAATTTATTTAACAGGGGTTATATTACAGGTAAATCAATAGAAGCTACAGAACTAGGAATAAGGACCGTCGAGATTCTTGAAAAGTATTCACCATCTATACTTGATGTCCAATTAACAAGACATTTTGAAGAAGAGATGGAAAAGATAAGACAAGGGAAATTAACGCCTGAAAGAGTTTTAGAAGAAGCAAAGACTAAGTTGAAGGATATTCTATCGGATTTTAAAAAAAAGGAGAAAGCGATAGGAAAAGAGTTATGGAAAGCTACTGTCGAAACAAGAGATGAACTAAGCTTACTTGGTAAATGTCCTAACTGTGCCGAGGGTGAACTTCATTTAAGACGCGGAAAGTTTGGCAATTTTATTGCTTGTAATAAGTATCCTGAATGTAATATCACATACAACTTGCCAAATGTCGGCCTTATGAAACCTGCGAAAAAAATATGTGAGCATTGTGGTTTTCCAATGATTCAAGTTATCAGAAAAGGAAAGAAACCACAAGAAGTGTGTTTTAACCCAAAATGTCCAGGTAAAAAAGTTGAGGATAAAGAAGTTGCTAAAGAGGTAAGGGAACTTGAAACTGGAAAGGTTGAGAAAGTATGTCCAAAATGTGGTAAACCCCTTGTTGTTAGGACAAGTATCTATGGTAAATTTCTTGGTTGTAGCGGCTTTCCAAAATGTAGACATACCGAGAAGTTGACTAATGGACCATTGAAAGAAGATTTTAAGAAGAAAAAAGGTTCAAAATAAATTTGTCTTTATATAGAGAACTTATTACAATCTCCTTCTGCGTAAGTCAATCGTCTATTGAAAATGTTATTGAAAATGTTTTTTGAGCTTTAAGCTTGAATTCTGTCATTTGTCAATGAATAATAGCAATTAAAGCTTTAGATTTTGTACTAAAAATAAAACACAAAATCAAAAGGTTTATAATAAAAATTAAGTTACCATCCTAAAGTTATTATAAAAGCTTAAATAAGTTTCATAAGTTTTATAACTAAACTAAGTTACTAATGGCCATACTAGCTTAGAAAGATGGGAAATATCAACATCACTATACCGGACGATTTGCACAAAAAATTGAAGATTAAATGCGCTATGCAAGATATAAGTCTAAAGGATTATGTTATTAAGGTCCTAGAAGAAAAAGTCAAGAAGTAATAGGTAGAGCTTTAACATGAGGGAAGGGATGCGCGAGAAGATAGGCGAATGGATTAAGCTAGCCATCATTTTCTTTGTGTTGTTAGCTGTAACTTTTGTGTTTGCAGGGGGCGTATTTGCAGATTGTGCTGGCTCAGGACTAGAATGTCCAAATATAACCGATTCAGGGTTGTGCGGAGAGATGTCTGGTTGTTCATGGGGCAGCGGTTGTTCTGGATCAATTCTTGGCGATTGTTCTAATATTTCTAATCAGTTTTTTTGTGAGTCTGCTACATCTAATATTTGTTATTGGATTCCTGAAGGTATATCTGTTCTTAAATTCGCACGCAATCAAACTGCAATACAAAATCAGATTGTAGGATTTGTTATCAATGCAACAAATGATGGCATTGAAAATTTAACTAATATAACAATAAACGATTATTATGATACGCTTGAGTTCACATTTAACAACTCAGATCCTTATCCTAATAATGATAGTGATGGTAATCTAACATGGTTCCTACAAATTCTTGCACCAAATCAAACATATCAGATATTTTTAAATCTAACTATTATTGCTACAGAAGGAAATATTACAAACAATGTTTCTGTTGAAGCAATTGATGATCAGGGTAACCTTACTATTGACAATTATTCAGAAAATGTTTATGTTATTGGTGGAAGTGGGCCATCATCAAATAATCTTTCTATAATAGTAAATAAGAATGCTTTAAACTCTAGCACTGCACTTAACCAAACCTCTGTGTTCATCATAAACATTACAAATACTGGAATAACCAATATAACAAATATAACAGTGAACGATTACTATAATATATCTGAATTTAATTTTGATGACGCCAGTCTCTCTCCTGACAATGACACTGATGGGAATCTAACATGGAAAATTTCAACCACGCTGTGTCCGGGAAATAGTTTTATTATAATGCTTAATCTTACCACTGTTAGATCTGCATCTGGAACATTCTATAACCGTGTTAATGTTACTGTGGTAGACACAGAAGGTAACCAAACAAACAGTCAAACATTGGAAGGTGTGACAATACCTGGATCTGTCGGGCCTGTATGTTATACTGTGACACAAGAAGGGCCTGTGTTTGGAGGTGGTGGCTGTTATGTCATTAATAATTCTGTAGATTGTGGACAAACATCAGGTGTTTGTTTTTGGAACAGTAGTGGTTTTTGTGAAAACAACAATCTATATTGTGAGAATGTGACAAGCAAAAATGTTTGTGATACTTTTTATCCAGAATGTAACTGGGGCAATCCTAACTATTTCAATTATTCTGGCAGGGTTGAAAGTTTAGTAAATGGTGTTCCTGAATATGTTAATATAACTGTAACAAAAATAAGCTTTGGACCGGAAGGAATTAGTAACAGAGGTGTTTGGTACACTACAACTGTTAACACTACAACAGGAGCGTTTACTGTTAAGAATATATATTATAATACCTCAGACCCATTTGGTAATATGTACATGATTAGTGCAAAGAGTTATACCGATTCTAGCTACACAACTGCTAGTGAGATATCACCAAACTTACCTCCTGTAGACAGAATGTTGATGATAGACGATCAGTTTGGACTGAAAGACGCAACTATATACCTTTCTCCTGCAACCACAATAAATATTAGCGCTGTAAATGAAACTGGACCTGTTAAATTTAGTTATGTTGTAACTGATTCTGGCAGAGGTATGCCATTTGCAGAGAATTTCGCTATGAATGAAAGTCAAATGGTCAATGTTGCACAAGTGGTTGTTCCTGCTGATCGCGAATATATTGTTGAGGTTTTTCCATTTGAAAGACCACCCGTGAGATCTACCACAAGCGGAATTAGCAATTATAATGGCAGTTATTATCAACTTGTTGTTAATACATCATTCACATTCCATAAAGTTTCAGGTTATGTTTTACTAAATGGTTCTGTTATAAACGGCACTACTTTAGATGTTGTACCTTTTGCAAGGGTTGGTAGTGGCAAGATGATTCCAATAGACGCCACTATGCCCGAAAATCTTTGTAGTATGGCAGAACTCTCAGCTATCTGTGGTAGTCCGCATAATGACACCTTTAATGCAAGCATAGGTTACTATGAAATAGAAACAGTTGCTACTGTTGGTGGCATGCCTGGCTTGCTTGCTGCTTTTTTAAAAAATGGCTCTTCAACAAACTATTATGTTGGTGTTATGAATTACACAAGCGAATATAGTGGTGGTGATCAACAGATTAATATCTCGCTTCATCCTGCTGTTGGTTCTGTAAAATCGAAAATCTTTGGTAGAGGTGGCGAAGGTGGAGATCCTGATGGTATGAAGTTTACATTTAATGTAACATCAAAATTTAAAAAAATAAATATCATGCAAAGGAACAAGAGGAGTAACCAAACAGAACAGGTTCAAGATGCCCATATAGAAATTGAGACAAGATACCCTGAAATCCCTTACGTTGTATACTGGATGCTAGACGAAGTTGAGAATAGCAGTTTTAACATGTTCTTTCCTAATAATGCTGAAGCAAGGGTCGCTGTGTTCAGCAATAACTATGCGCCTATTTCCAGAAAGATAAATCTGAGTAATGACAATGAATTTAATATAACTCTAGAATCATTTGATATGATGGAGTTTGATGAGAATGGAACTCCTATCAGCATGAACCAAAGCTTGAGAAATCTCGAAGTCGAGTTCTTCAAAAGTACTGATGCATGTACAAAACTTTACCCTAGTAGTGGTTGTAGAATAGGAGAGAAGTTTGTTGGTTTCTTCGATCCGATAAGGGCGATGATGGCAGGTAAAGTGCACGTACATATGAAGATAAGCTCTAGTCCTTCAATAGAGATGATGCTTTTTACTGCTGATCTTTTATCTTCTGGACCACCATCAGCTTTTATGGATAACCAAGCTGCTGAAGATAGAGCACATGGTGCAGGTGGTTATGATCAAGTATGGAAATTTGGTAGTTTTGCTCCTGAAATTTACGATTATGTTTACGTCGGAATACCAATAAATACATCATTGGTAGATCCTGCAACAGACACAATCATCGTTAGTTTTGAATACCTGTATGATGATGATTGGAATGTGTTATGGAATGCTTCTGCTGGCGATGGTGTGTCAGAGGTTCTTGCGTTAAGCGATTATTCAGACTATATCCCTGATTATCAAGCATATTTTAACGGCACAGGCGAAATCTGCAGTAGATCTAATTCGTCAGCTAATTGTTATGTTAACACAACCGCAAATATAACGTGGATTAAGCTGCCTCACTTTTCTGGAGTTGGGCCAAGGATACAGACACTGAGTCTGAATGAAGCCAATATTTCTGTTGAGAAAACTGTGTTGAACAGTCCTATAAGTCAATCTGGCATTGCTCGGTTTAGAATAAACATAACCAATACTGGGCAGACAAATATAACAACTATTAACATAACAGATTATTATAACATTAGCCAGTTAACATATAATGCATCTAACCCTGCTGCAAATGACACAACAGATGGTAATCTTAAGTGGTACACAAGTGGAAACCTTCTGCCAGGACAGTCTTACATTGTTCTGCTTAATCTGACTGTAAATGGAACTTGTTCAAATAATTATACAAATAATGTAAATGTAACAGTAGCAGACTCTAATGGTAATGTTGGTTCTGACGAAGACTCTGATGATGTGCAGGTGATAGCTGCAGTTGATGTTTACGAAGATGACGATAACTATACTCAAGCACAATGGATTACTACAGATGGGACTAAACAATTGCATACGTTCAATCCACAGGGAGATGAAGACTGGATGAAGTTTAACACAACAGCAGGGGTGAAATATACTATACAGACATTTGATTTAACTGGTGGAGCTGACACATACCTATCCCTCTATGATGTAGATGGTACGACTTTTTTGCTAGCTAATGACGATATTAATGAAAGCACGGCTGCATCTAGGCTTATATGGGGAAGTAACGAAAACAACACATATTATTTAAAAGTTGGAGACCCACAAAATACAGGGAATTCTTATGATAATGTGACATATAACATTTCTATAACCGAACAGACTCTGACAAACCTTGATGTATATGAATACGATGATTACTTCTACCAAGCAAGATGGGTGCTAACTAATGGAACTGCATATAGCCACAACTTTTATCCTGCAGGAGATGTTGATACAATTAAGTTTAATGTGACTAATGGCTTACAATACCTTATAAAAACACAGAACTTGGGTGGTGGAGCTGACACTAAGATATACTTATATAATTCTAATAAAACTTTAGTGCAGAGTAATGACGATGATGACTCAAGAGGGGGTGTTTCTTCCGCAATCTTGTTTAGAGCTACATACACTGGTTTTTATTATGTAAAAACAACAGATTATTATGGCACAGAAAATGGAACTTATGATATATTAGTACAAGAGATCGGTAGCCTGCAGCCCAGCCTTGTAAGTCCCAACAATAACATAAATGTCTATAAATATGAAATATTTAATGTAACCACAAAGGTTAGATGTGATGGCGGCAAATGTGAGAACATCTATGCATATCTAGACCCAAAGAAATTTGACGAGATTGAAGAGTCTAAGGAAATAAAAGACCCTATTATTGAAGCTATTGAGAGAAATGGTAGCGTTGGAGTGATCATTAAATTAAAGGATGACAAGGATTATGTTAAATCCCAAGAAAAGAAAATCTTAGATAGCAAGAAAGCAGCTGCCAGCATTCTTAGCATAATCGGTCTTGAGAATACTGTACCTAGGCAACTCTCTAGAGACGAAAAACTTGCTGCTAAAAAAAGTATGATTAAAAAACAACAGGATGCTGTATCTAGTATTAAAGGGCTAAATATAAAGAAAAGTTATACAACAATCAATGCAATTGCGGGAAATATAAATCGAGACGGTCTAGAAAGACTTAAGAAGAATCTAGATGTAGCTAAAATTGAACTAGATAGACAAGTTGGCATAAAGCTCAGTGAGAGTGTACCGTTGATAAATGCGAATGATGTTTGGGCTGTTCAAATTTCAAGCCAAAATATAACAGGTGTTGGCCAAACTATTTGCGTCATCGATACAGGTATTAACTATAGCCATCCTGCATTTGGTGGTTGCACGCAAGCACAATTCCTTTCAGGAAACTGTGCTAAGGTATTAGGTGGTTATGATTATGTTAATGACGATGCTGATCCTATAGATGATAATGGTCATGGCAGTCATTGTGCAGGTATAATCGCCAGCGAGGATAGCACATACAAGGGGGTTGCACCCGGAGCTAAGATTGTAGCAATAAAAGTTCTAAATTCTGGTGGTTCTGGAACTTTCTCAGATATAATTGCAGGCATTGACTGGTGTATTAATAATGCAAGTGTATTTAATATCTCTGTGTTAAGCATAAGTATTGGTGATCACTCAAGGTACAATTCATATTGTGATAGTGAGGCAAGTACTGCAGCTGTAAATAGTGCTGTTGAAAATGGACTAACAGTAGTAATTGCAACCGGAAATGATGGTTATACAAACGGACTTAATGTACCTAGTTGTGCTAGTAAAGCTCTTTCTGTTAGCTCTACAACAAAAATAGATGCTATTTCAAGTTTCTCTAATAGAGGTTTGATAGCAGATGTGTTTGCTCCTGGAAGTAACATAATATCTGTTGATCATGATTCCGGTGGTTTCAGGTCTGATAGTGGTACTAGCATGTCTACGCCTCATGTTGCAGGAGCTGCCGCATTATTAAAGCAGTATTATAAACAAAGAGAGAATCGTATATTAAGCGCAGAAGAAGTTGAATATGCCTTACAGTATAATGGTAAAAGTATATATGATAGTAGTATAGGCATAACAATACCCCGAGTAGATGTATTGGCTGCGATTAATGCGAAAGGGATTATCTCTACTATGACTGGGGCAACACCGTTCTATACTATAAGTAATAATCCACAGAATAGTAGCTGTCTGGAAAATTTATCCAATGGTGAGGAGTGTAACACAACGTGGAGTGTGAATGCGACTTCTCTTGGTAAATACGAATTCTTCTCGATCTATAACAATCAATATAACAATGATAACATAACTGCTAAGTTTAATGTGACTGTTGTAAACAGATTACCTTCGATGTTTGATGGTGACACAACTAACCTTTTAGCTGTTGACAATGTAGAAGCTATTCCTTATTTCACATTGCACAGATCTGGCAAGGGAAAAATCAACTGGAGCGGTAATATAAATATATCACGAGAAGATCTTAATGGCAAGGTAGATATATCTGATAACTATGTGTTTGTGAATAGTAGTGCTCTTCATTCTAGTTTTAACAGTTCTGCCAGAATCACGATTTATGGTTTAAACTATGAAAGTGCTAAAATCCAGATTGACAGAGATGACGATGGTAACTTCGAAGATTGTCCTGCGCCAGAGTGCAGTATTGTAAGTTATGATGGTAGCACACTTATATTTGATGTACAGCATTTTACTGCGTATAGAGCTGCTGAGAGTCCATTTAATGTCTCACTAGTGTCGCCAGCAGATTATGGCAATGTGACAGCCAGCAATGTTACCTTTAGAGTTTATGTCTCTGGGAATAGAACGGTTAATTGTACATTGTGGGGTAATTTCTCAGGAAGCTGGCAGGCAAATAACACTGTGTACAACTTTAACACACCCAATAACTGGGACAGTCATGTTGTATTGACAGAGAATTATTATATGTGGAATGTAAAATGTGTAGCAGTAACTAATGTAAGTGATTATGTCTGGGGGGTAAATAATAGAACCTTTACTCTTGCAGTTAATGATCCACCAACATTGGATGTCCCACTCTCAGACATGACGATTGTTGAGGATGAGTTCAATACAACGGTTGACTTAGACGATCATTTTTCTGATCCTGATAGCACAATAACTTATTATCTGACAAGCTCTAATCCTAACATATCTGTTGGTTTGATAACAGGAAATGTAATTAATGTGACACCCAATACTGAATATTTTGGTGTTGGTGTTGTAAATGTTACAGCAGGAGACGGACAATATAATACATCAGATGATTTCACTGTCACTGTAACTGCTGTGAATGATGCTCCTGTTGTTATTACATCTATTCCTAATATAGTTGTACAACAGAACAGCTATAATATGACGGCTAACTTGACTAATTATTTCTCTGACGTAGATAACAAAACCTTACTTTATTATGTATCTGATAACGAAACGAATGTTGTAAGCTCCTTAAACGGAAATAGGATTAATGTTAGCTCAGCCGGATGTTGGTATGGTGCTGCAGCTGTAACAGCAACCGCGGGAGATGGAGAGTACAATGTAAGTTATGTTTTTATTGCAACAATTTCAAACATAGATACTGATGGTGACGGTCTGTGCGATGCATTAGATCAATGCGATAACGAGAGTCTGGTTAATCTACCTGCTAACGTGACTTGCATTAGCTATATTTTTAATAGTACTACTGGATGCCACGTTGCATTATATAAACCAAACGGGTATGTTATTAACACCACTGATTGCGATTATTTAGATAATATATGTAGAGACTACCACGATACAAACACAACTTGTGATGGCTCTGGCGGAATTAATTATGGAATATGTAACAATTACACCAACATGCCGTCTGGAACATATGTAAATACCACAGACTGTGATTATCTTGATACTATATGTAGAAACTATTATGACGTTAATAACACTTGTGATGGAAATGGAAGCATTATCTTCGCCAGTTGTGACAGCTATGTGAATGATCCAGGGACAACTATTTGTAATGCAAGTTATGGTGTAGACTATGGGTGTCCAAACGGAACAGCCCTAGGGGATGATCTCTGGAAGCAGAGCATTGTGCAATATTGCGGTACAGGTACTGGTGCTTGTGATGGAACATTGGCATTGCAAGGTGATTGGGTATTACATGATGCATGTTCTCTTCAGGAAACCTGCATAGATAATGCAACAAGCTGTCAAGATATTACTAATCCAGATGTGATCATTAATAGTCCACAGAACGGATCGACAATAACAAGAAGCTCTCCAAACGTCTGGCTGAATGTGACATTTAGCGAACCTGTAGATTCAATATATAGATTAGATACAGAAGCAAATGCTACACTGTGTAATAATTGTTCTTCAATAGCGACTGTTGTTTCGTTATATAACTATACAACTCACACAATCGATGTCTGGTCTATTGATTCCGCCTCACTGACTGGTTTTAACCAAACCAGGTTTATAATAGTAAGAGACACAGACGATGATGGAACACCAGACATAAACGATACAGATGATGATAACGATGGTATAATCGATAATCAGGATACACTAAATGGAATTGCCTCTAATATAGATATAAATGTAGAAGCGGTTAATGTTACTATTGACGGTGAAACCAATCTTAGTAAGCTATTTAACGGGACAAGGATTGTCATGATAGGTAATGCAAGCAAGCCTATTGTACGATTTGATTTCAACTTTAGCAAGAATGAAACCTTGAATCTTGCAGACATAAGTATAAAAGTACAGAACTCAACAAGCACTATTGGTAGTGTTATTGTTCGCGGATTGGATTTAAGTTCTCAAAGTGTTAAAAAAAGTATTTATGTTGATATAATAGACACCAACAAGACAAGTGTATGTATAAAGGATGAAGAGGTTTCTAGTTTAACACAGATAAGTGATGGGTGTAATGATACAAATGAATATTATATAATCTGTCCAGGTACAAGTGGCGATTATAGTTGTGCGCTTTCTACAAATGATACACAATACAAAGTCTCAGGCTTAGTACATTCGGCTGTTAAGCAACAATGCACCGAGTCTTGGAGCTGCACAAGTTGGAGTTCTTGTTCTAGTGGGACCCAAACCAGAACTTGTACTGACGTAAACAACTGTGGCACTATCAATAATAAACCTGAAGAAAGCCAAAGCTGTACAATTACATCAACCAGTGGAGGTGGTAGCAGTGGTGGAGGAGGGAGTTTTGCAACTTACATTCCTAGTGTTTTTGTAAATGCAACTACCAAGATTTATGCAACGATTAGAGCTAATACTGAAAAGACAGTCAGCTTTGATGTACTGGGTATTGATGCTTTAAAAGTAAAACTTAACATAGACTTTACAGACGCTAAGTTTACTGTTGCACAGGTTGGCAAATTAACAGTACCTGAAATAGAAGGTTTTGTTGGGGCCTACGTCAATATCAGTACAAATATCCCTACTGAGAATATCTTGGTTGCAAAAGTTAGGTTTGAGGTTAGCAAATTATGGATTTCAAATAATGGTATTAATGTTAACAATGTTACACTTGCACGCTATAATGGCAGCTGGAACGAACTTCCCACAAAAGTGATTAGAGAAGATAGCCAATATATTTATTACGAAGCTGAAACCCCTGGATTTAGTTATTTTGCAATCACAGTGAAGGGGTTCAAAGCTCCAGCACCAAGTGTAGAAAAAAAACCAGAAGTGACTGAAAAAGAACCACCTGTAGCTCTAGCCCCTGCTGAAAAAGCTGTTTTGGTATCAGAAAAAATTGTTGAACCCAAGCAAAAATGGATTGCTGAGATTAGACTACCATTCTCCCTACAGGAGATTATTGTTATTATCAGCATTATCATTGTGTTGATTTCTGTCATTGTTTTATTGTTAAAACCAAAGAGGTCTAAGTATGATGAGTTGATGAGAATGTTTAAAAGTACACACAAGAATCATAAAAAGTATAATATCAAGAAAAATGAGTGATTTTTTATTTCTATTTTTTTTGTGTTTTGTTTGTTTTGTTAGGCAAAAATTAAGTCTCTTCTTATTATAACATTCTTATTATAATATTAGAAAAGATAATTGTTAAAACGCGTGGATTAAGTAGGCGGATTAAGTAAGCTGCTAAGATATTTTATAGGAAGAAATAATGATTAACAGATTATTTTATTCCAACACTAGACCACATCTTAAACAATACACTTCGCCATTGCGTTTTTCAACTTCCTCACTATTACAATCTGGACAGATATATGTCTTTCTCTTGTTCTGTTCCTCGTCCTGGTACTTTAATGCTGGCATTTTAACCTTTTGGTGTTTTATTACTTAAAATATTGCTTAAAATTTATCTTTATGTGTTGATCCCACTTCTCCCAGATCTGAAAAAACAAACATTATATATAAATTTTTTTATTTTGTTATTTTATTTTTTAATTTTTAAATGGTTTAAATACACAATCTTTATAAATATTATTTTTTTATCTTTATGTATGAAAAAAATCGCATGGTTACTTATACTATTATTGCTTGTTTTAAGTGTACAAGCTGTTTCTAACAAGATGAAGTTGTTAGCTGTTGCTGAAAAACAAAATGGTGAATTTATTGGTGGTGTTGCTGAACTCACTGTTGAGATTGAAGAAGGAAATGGCCGCGTCTTTATAGACACGTATCCTATAACAAAGCTAGATACTCAGATGTCTGCTAGAATTGCTAAAGAAATTGCCTGTGACTTCCTAAATAAAGATTGCAGCAAGTTGGATTTTTTCTACACAATAAGGGCTGAGTCTGCGTTAGTTGGTGGGCCTAGTGCCGGTTCCGCAATTACATTATTAACAATTGCAACTCTTGATGGCTTAGCTGTTGATCAAGATGTTTCTGTGACTGGCACGATTAATTCAGGGGGTGTAATAGGCCCAGTAGGTGGTCTCAAAGCAAAGATTGATGCAGCAGCTAAAGCCGAAATAAAAAAAGTTTTGATCCCTATAGGAGAAAGATTATATGAAGAAGGAAATAAAACAATTGACTTAGTTTATTATGGAAAGAAAAAAGGTGTTGAGGTTGTTGAGGTTTCAAACCTATATGATGGAATGTTGGAATTTATTGGCACAAAGTATGAAAAGAAAAGTGGATATGTTGTTGCAACAAGTGAATATGCAAATTTGATGAAAAGTATTGCAGATAAAATCTGTACAATCTCTGAACATTTGATTGAGAAAAGTGTTGGGATTCAACTAGAAGAGAATGAGACAGAACTTAAAGAAAGTGCAATGGAAATGTTTAACAAGTCTATTAGAGCTCGTAAAGACGGTAATTTTTATTCTGCTGCAAGCTTTTGTTTTGGTGCAAATGTTCAATTGAAATATCTAGAGATTTTGAATAATAAATTAGATGAGAAGGGTTATATGAAGTTAGCGTTGAAAATCAAACACTTGATTTCTAGCTTGGAAGAAAAAATAAAAAACGCGGAAACTGATACTATAACCAATCTTCAGACAAAGATGATTGTGAGAGAGCGTTTATCTGACGCCAAGGACCATCTAAAAAAAGGCTTAGACAACATAAACAACAGTGAGGTAGCTGCAATGAACTTTGCATACAGCATAGAAAGGTTTGAGAGTGCTCTATTCTGGTCTGATTTTTTTGATTATCCTGGAAAAAGGTTAAGGCTTGATAGTTCTGCTTTGAAAAATTCGTGTACGACTAAACTTGCAGAAGCTGAGCAACGTGTACAGTACATTGACTTGTTCTTTCCTGGTGTCTTTAGAGAAGCTGAGAAAATAGTTGACGAAGCAAAAATGGCTTCTAAAATAGGGGATTATGAATTTTGTTTATTCCAATCTAGCAGAGCAAAAGCTCAGAGTAATTTTTATATGAGTATCATCACTGTTAGTAATGATAGCATTAATAATTACCTTGGTCAAAAAAAAATAGCTGTTGAAAGAAGCTTACTGGAACAAATTGAAAAAGGAAATTTTCCAATACTTGCTTATAGCTATTATGAGTATGGAAACAGTCTGAATATGACAGATAAATATTCTTCTTTGTTGTACTACGAATATTCTCTTGAATTGAGCAACCTTGATCTATATTTAGAAGAACAGCCTGGAGAGAAGGTTGATCTGAAAGAGATCAAACACTATTCAAAAATGTTATTAATTATATTTTTGATTGCTGGATTAATAATTGGCTTTATGATAGGGATTCTGTATTACAAAAGCAATGTTGTTGCTATTAAAATCTATAAACCTAAAGGTAAGAAATTGGTTAAAAGGAAAAAATAATCATATATATGAAAATAATTAGAAAAACATATGTATATGAAAATAATATATGTATGAAAATAAATCGTATTTAGATATTCAAAAACAGAGAGCATAAGCTAAATTGTGATTTTAAAACCCAGGCAAATGCCCGAAGGCATTTGCTTGGGAAAAAGAGGTGATAGATTAGGAATATAATTTGAGAAGGTATTATAGGTATCATATCACCTTCCCTCAATAGATAATAGTTTAATAACGGTTATATATAAATTTTTCGGTTTGTGTGCACTGGTTAGTAGTAATTTAAATGAGTTGGTTATAAATATTATCAAAATATTTTAATATTAAATTTTGTATAAAATGATCTGCAGAAAATGTGGCAAGAGAAAAGCAACAGTTAACATCTCTAGTAATCCCTATTGTCAGGGTTGTTTTCTCAAAGTTGTTGATAAGAGAATAAGAAAAACATTAAGAGTTGACTATAATGTTAAAATCAGAAACACAATCATGTTGTTAGATGATAACAGCGCAGGAGCGATAGTATTAAAAAATGTTCTTGATAATGCACTGAGAAACTATAACTTTAAGGTTTTAAAGAGAATTAATAAGAGTTACAATAAAATAGTGATTCCTGCAACCCTTGAAGATTATGTTAGTGATTATCTTGGGGCTGTTTTTAGGGGCAAGGGTTGGAAAAAGAATAAAAAAGAAATTTTTCCTTTGAGAAATGTACTTGATGCTGAAGCTGAAAAATACTGCATGATTAAAAAACTAAAATTTTCAAAAAAAGAAAGAGATAAGTATATGTTAGATATTATCAAGATGCTTGACAACATTGAGAAATCTTATCCTGGTGTTAAGTTTAGCATGATGAAAAGTATTATGGTTATGGAAAAGCTATAATGGTGTAGATTTGTAAATTTAGCGTATCATATTTTGCAATTTTTTTAACTACTTACACTGTCTCCATATCAGTTCAAAATAATTTCTATAGCTTTTTGAAATAGCTCTGCTTTTGATCAAAAAAGCAATTGGGATCTCTCTTGAAAAATCAAAAGTTACAACAAAGTCTTGGAATATATCTATCCAAGCAGGTGCTGTAATGGTTTCACTAAGGTACCTCACTTCTGTGAACTTCATTTTTTCACGTATTTTACCATATTTTTTAGCTGCAGGCAGGTATATTATTTTAAGCCTGATTCCTTTCTTAATTCTTCTTTTATTCCAGTTTTGAAGATAGAGTTCGATCTTCTCTTGAACAGATGCTGGTGCACCCATAACTAGTATGTCTTCATTCTTCTCTAGGAGTTTAACCATCCTCTCATAGATAGATTTTATACCTTTAATTCCTTCATAAACTGTAGCTTCCTCTTCCCTAACAGCAAATTTTTGTAAAAGTTCTAATTTTGGTATAATCTCTTCTTTTATTTTCTTTTTTTTCTCTTCTAAAAAATCTAAAATAGTTCTTGGTTCACTTGCACAAAAATGTTTCTTATTTTGTTTTATAATATAACTAGCAAGCCCTCTTCTTATTAACTTGTTTAGTGTTTCATAGATTTTTGAGCTCGGTATACCAGATTTTTTTATAATAGGACCTACTGGAGATAATCCCAACTCTAACAATGCTGTATAGACTTTTATTTCACGTAAGGTTAGTCCTACTTCTTCCAGTAACTCTATATTGGTCATAGAACTGGTATAAAATCTGAACTTTTTAAAGCTATTTTACTACTCCCAAAGAGGGTAAAAAAGAATTAAAAACCTGTTTGTGTTTCGTTCTTGGAAAGTAGTTAATTTGAGAGGTTGTAAAAATGAAAGAAAAAAAATTTGTTCGATTTGTATCTGTAATTGTAATCTTAATAACTATAATTATAGCAATGGCTATGTTAATATCTACCCCTTTAAATGACGATAATGTTATTAAAATTGGTGCAATCCTACCATTGACAGGGCCAGCTTCTTATCCGGGCGAGCAGGTAAAGAATGGTATGCTTCTAGCAATTGACGATATTAATTCTCAAGGTGGAGTTCATGGAACAAAACTAAAATTGATAATAGAAGACAGTCGGACCAATGCTAATGATGGTGTTAAGGCTTTTAATAAACTAGAAGACAGGGATGATGTAGATGTAATAGTATCAATGTTAAGTTCAGTTTCGATGGCTGTAGCACCCTTAGCAAAAGAAGAAAAAATATCTTTACTAGGAATAGTCGTAAGTGCCCCTTCTTTTACGCAAAATGAATGGACATTCAGATATTATCCGACTGCAGTTGATGAAGTATTGCCCATCATAAAGGTGCTAGAAAAACTCAACATAGAAAAATTAGGTGTATTGTATCTCAATGATGATTTTGGTTATTCTGTTTATAAAACATTTCAGGATTGGTTGTATAAAAATCAAAGTAAGGTTGGTGCGAAATATGTAATTGGTGAGAAATTTAATATCGGCGATTCAGATTTTAAGACACAAATAATAAAACTAATTAATGAGGATGTCGATGCAATTTATGTTGTTGGATTCAATAGCCATATCCTTAATGCAATTAGACAAATAAAGGAATTAAATTTTGATGGTGTTATACTTGGTCCTTCAACATTGTCGCTTCCTACAACACTCAAACAATTAGATTATGTGAACAATATTTATTTTACAGCTCCTATAATCTATAAAGATGAATTGTTATTAAGCCAAGAAACAAGAGATTTTAACAGTAAATATGAAAGAAAATATGGAGTCAGATCTAATCACTATGCTGCTAATGGTTATGATGCTGTTAAATATATAGCCAGATCTATCGAATCGCTTGATGACAAAATATCAAGATGGAAAATAAGAGATATGCTAGAGTCTGTACAAAATCATTCAGGTGTGTTTGGTAATTTAAAAATAAACAGAAAATTGCACGAAATAAAGTACCCATTATATGTTGCAAGATCTAAAAATGGAAAAATTGTATATATGGGGATAGATAATGGTATGGGAATAGATAATGGATAGAATTAACAAACTGAAAGAGAGAAAGAGATTTCTTTTTAGAAATCTCTTATATCTCTAAACCTAGTGACTCAATATCCTCACAACTATTACCACAAAGCATTCCAAATATTCCACCTGTTATAATCCTCCTGAGAAACGTCTATAAGACAAAAGTGGCATGATTGCATTTTAATTCGTCTGCCTTCTAAACTCAATGTCGACAATAACCAAGCCTTTTAATGCACTCTGATAAACATCTGCTTCTATAATTCTGCCATCATAAAAAATCTAATCTTCCTAATCTTATGAAGCCTTTTGCCCTCAATTGAATTATAGTTTACCATATCCCTTGTTAATCTTATCGTACTCTCATTAGCGTACTCTCACTTTGTACTGACTTATCAGAGTCATCTCTTGGTTTTTTCTTTGTTATCTCAAACACACCTTAATTCTTTCTATCTTAAATTAGGATGTCTGGCTGTTTTTTGTATAAATAGTCTATTATCTTTTTATGCTGACAATCTTTCAAACCAGAATGAAACCAGAAGGAATAATCTGCCGAATGAGTCTTTTCAAATTCTCTTTTCTAAATCATCCAAAATATTCTGCTTTGATCTTATCAACAAAGTGATTCTCCCAAGTACTCTTGATACGCATCGCAATAGGAAGAACCTTCTCTTTTATCCTTAACCATTCTTTATAAGAACTATTAATGAATTTAGCATTCTGCTCATCGCTGTTGTCTAAACTGACAACAACAGAATGACGCATCATCGCCATGATCTTACTGTAAAGATTGAAAATGTTTTCGCGGTCTTTGTCTGTAAAATTTTTTGCCTCGAATATAGAACTGCTATGCGGATCTGGCTGGAATAACTCTTGTAAGATCTTAGCATAGTAATCAAAGCGCTCCATCATCTTCCTCCTGATCTCGCGTAAAAGAAATTCTTCAGTGTCTATGCTAGAAATCTCAAATTCTTTGTTGAACTCATGGTAATCTGGAAGTTCGTGTTTCTCTGCCAATTCCAGATAGATGTCCTCTATCGCCATTTTTTATGTTGTTGAATTTCATTCTGTAATATAAAACTTACTGGAAAAGTATTTAAATGGAAGAGATAGTAATAATATAAAAAAAGGGAAAAAATGGTTATACATTTTGGGCAAAGGCATAGGATTGTCAGCAGGATCACTGAGCTTGCCATTGTTATAACTATTTTGTCATTTGCTTTGGCATATGTTGACACAATATGGGCACTTTACATTGATAGCTTTGTTAAAAGCGCTGCGATTGTCGGAATTGTGTCTGGCTGTTTTACAGCATTTTCATTTTTACTTTTCTTTGTGTTGATTCCATACTTTGAAAGGCATTCCCCATCTAGAACCTACCTTCTCTCGTTGATAATATATGCAATAGCATACATATTATTTGCAATCAACAGGAACTTTTACATCTTTATTGCTATAGCTCTATTCCAAACCATTGGAAGTGTTTTACGACGTAACAGTTCAGGCATCATTATTAGAAACATGAGTACAGTCAAAAATATAGGCAAAACAGAAAGTTTGATTTACAATCTGTCAAATATTGGGTGGCTTATAGGGCCGCTGGTAGCAGGGTCATTAGCTGAGAAAGCTGGCATAAATGTTGTGTTTGTCCTTGCTGCTATTTTTGTTTTGATGGCAACAGCGATGTTTATTTTTATGAAACTTCACATCCGTGTGCCAAAAATAGAAGAAGTTGACAAAAATATTTTGAGAAACTTCAAGACTTTCTTTAAAAATAAAAATCTTTTAAAGATTTATGTTGTTGGTGGCGGAGTTGATCTCTATTGGGCTGTTTTATATATTTATCTGCCGTTGTACATCATTAGAAATGGTCTAGGAGATAGATGGGTTGGTTATTTTCTTTTCGCCATTGTTAGTCCTCTCGTTATTCTAGAATATTATGTTGGTAAAAAAGTTGATGAATCTGGATATAAAAAATATTTTATGATAGGTTATGGTTGTATTGCCCTGATTGCAATGGCTGCAGGTCTTTTAACTAATGTTTATTGGGTGATGGGTTTATTTGTTCTTGCTAGCGTTCCTATTGCATTTTTAGAACCAACAACAGAGGCTTATTTTTTTAAGATAATAAGAAAGAAAGACGAAGCTAAATATTATGGACCTTATTGTACATGCTCTGATGTTTTTTCAACAGTTGGGAAGATTGTTATAGCTGGTTTTTTGTTTTTTTTACCATTTAAATGGGTGTTTTTTATTCTTGCTGTAGAGATGTTGTTTTTTTTCTTTATGAGTATGAGTTTAAAAAAGGTGGTGCATCAGATTTGAAGAAAAGGGTTGTGTCAATTTGACTGAGAATGCCGCAGGAAAGATTCATTTATTGTTGAGCTAACTAGCTCAGATACATTCAATTTTAAAGAAACTGCGAGCATGGCATTCTTATAGCTTATCTAGGTTGACTATGCTGACTCTACCCTTTGTAAGAAAAAAATCCGGCTTAGGTTTTTATTTTAATTTTACTGTTGTCTCCCTTTTTTTTCTAGATAATAACCTCTGTTTTTTATACAATGCATATCTTATTAGTGACAGTTCTATTTGTTCTTTGGAAGGCTGGAATGACTCAATGTATTCAATTCCTTCTTCATAGCCATAAACTGCAGATTTTAAAGGAAGTAGAATGTTATTAGTAAATAAACATCCTTCACTATTAAGTGTCGCTTTCGCATAAAACCTCTGGGATATCTCTTCAACTAACCCTTGTTTTCTTAGTTCTCTAAGGATCATAGCCGAATATGTCTTAGAGGGATTTTTTGCTTGTTTTAGATTAAACATTTTTGTAAGCTCCTGGGCATTATACAATCTTGTAGAATCTTCCAGATGGCTGTTATATAAAATTTCTGCAACTTTTCTTGTCCTAGTAGGATGTACTTTTAATGGGCCAATAAGTTTTATCTGATCAAGCGTTTTTTGTGTCACCCATCTATAAGCTTTTCTTTCTTCCTTAGATACCAGTTCGTCTAAAGTAATCACACCGTTAAATCCATTTATGCTTTTTATAATCCTGTATAAGATTCTGTAATCAGAAGATATACCGTCCTGGCTGAACCTATCACATAATTCACCAACCTTTAACGATTTGCCAGAAGATTCGTTTAGATATAGAAGTATTTTTGTTTTATGATAAATAGTACTCACATTTCTTAACGGACCGAAAAATTCTGCATTACTCCTCTTAGTTAAATTACTTATATTTAGTCCAAAATTAATACATTTTTCTAAAGTGTTTATATCTTTAAACCTTCTAATTCGCCACGCATCACACCAGATCTCTTTTCCACTACCGTCTAAAAAAAACGGTTGTTTCTTCATTCCCTTTTCGATTAGGGGAATACTTCTAAACACTTTGTCGAATAGAGATCTTACCTTGGATTGTAAGTATATAAAATTCGTGTCTTCATATCTTAGATTAAACTGTTCTAAAAATTCTGTGTTTGTAAGGTTAGAGAACTCTTTATTGGTTTTTTGGATAATATCCCTTATTGATTGGTATTCATGGGAGAGTTCTCTTACTGTGATTGCTCTCTGCTCGCTAGCGATTAATATTACTATTATTTTGAAGAGTTCTTCTTTTGATAATTCCATAAAGATTACGAATCTGTGAGATATATTAATCTTTTGAAAAATTTAGCAAATTTTTATTATTAAACAGATCAAGAGAGACTTCTTTTCTAGGTTTAAAATATTTTGTTCTAGAAATCTAAGTTATTCATAGTTATTATCTCTTTAAATAGATAATAAATAGATAAGCCCCCGGCGGGAGTTGCAATTGCTAAGCAATGCTCGCAGCAATATTGCACCCGCGACCTACAGCTTTCAAGCATCACTCGCATCATGTAGCTACAAGGTTCGACGTTAGATTATATTGCAAAGCAATTTATATCTCCACTGTCGCAATAGCTACTATGCTACGGGGGCATTTCTAAAATAAAAAAAAGAATTGTTTATAAAGATTACTATTAATAGTGCTGCCAACTTAAGTGTCCAATCCATAGTATATCTTTCTAAAAAATGAATACTAAAAAATAAATAATAGTTAATATGCTTTGAAGTGGCTAATGTTAATGTTTTATAATTTTAGACTATCGACTTAACCTTAGTATATTAATATTTAAATTGTTAATATTTAAACTATTAATATTCAAAACTAATATTTTAATTGGGTTATAACATATGCAGTTTATCATAAGTTACTTAACTTAAACATGTTAGAAATCAGTTATCAATATGTGGACATTCTATATTTCTGTATGTTCAAGAATGAACCAATAAGTTGATAAAAGCGCTCAACGTCTTCGGCTATCTCTGCACGTTGTTTGTTGGTAAGGCTTCTTAAAAAATAACGGTCCATCAGAGTGCGGATGAAAAATGAAAAAGCATTTTCTTCCCATCTCCCTTCATAGTCTGTTACAAGGTATGCATCTGTTACTATTTTAACATGAGCTTGATGAATACGTTTTTTCACTTTGTCAATCTCTATTTCGACTTCTTTCGTGTCAAAGAATTGTATGCGTATCACAAACTTGCTCTGCGCATAATCAGTTAGTGTTTTCCATGGTTCTAGCCGAACTTCCATGTATTTTCCTGTTTCTGTAACATTTTCTGCTGTCAAAGCTTCCTTTTTATCGTAACCTCTACGTTTAAAATAACCATCTACTACTTTATAAAACTCAGGAATATCAACTAAGCCTTGGTAGTCCAAGGTTTTATGATCCACAACAATCATTTCTTCTGCCATTTTTAACTATACTTGAATGTTTAAATAATTTTTTATCTCGTTACGCAATGCAATTGTTTCATAATAGAGACTGTCCCAGTGTCTAAATTCAATTTCGCGTTTGAGTAGGTACTTCTCAATCCAATCTCTAAATTTCTCTCCCAATTCGCTTTTTTCAAAGCGTTTTTGGTAGTCTGTCTCTAATGCAGGCATAAATTCAATAAAAAAACGCATTCTGTACATTTTTTTTTTCTGACCTTCTTTAATAACTTCAACAAGTTCTTTTTCCCAGATTCTAATATAAAGTTTTTGCCAATATTTGAAATAATTTGTAACTTTGCGCCAGGCTTCCATTTCTATCTCATAATGATAGCCTATTTTGTCTGCTTTGAATTTATTTGATGTTTCTGTGAAAATATACCTCCTAGAAATAAAAAAGTTTGAAATTAAAGCATATAAACCATCCCAGTCTACAATCCCAGAGTATTCAATTTTGTCTATCTGCCTTCCAGGAGCTTTGTATAAGTATTTTTTATGCATCTCGTACTTTGGCATTTTATCTCATCCTGCCTGGCTGAACTTGACCAGATTGCTTTGCGAAAAAATAACGCTCTTCACGATCACGCTCAAATGAGCCCATTTGAAAGTATGATTTCAGAAATTCCTGTAGTTTTTTGGCTTCTCTAGAAATTACAAGGCCGTGATATTCAATATCCTTCTTGTAAATTCGATTAATAAAATAGCGTGTTAAAAGGTGTTTCAATAACCAGTGTTTCTCCCAGTTACCTTCTTGGTCCATCACAAGTATACCACGCACTGTGAACTCTATTTCAGCGTGGAAAGTCTTAAGCTTTTTCCCTTCAATTATTAATTCATGTGGCTTAAGAAATAATATGTGTGCATCTATTTTGTAGTCGTATCTGTAAAATGAACTTATTGGTTTATGGAAGCGCCACCAATACCAGATTTCTGTGCCCGCACTGGTTTCCTTTTGTAAATAAAAAGTTTCCTTAAATTCTGTTTCGTTACGAGATACCCAGCCTTCTTCAATAGCCCACTCTCTCATGAATAGATAAAGTTCCCAAGGATCAAACACCTCTTTGTATTTCAAAACATAATTAATTATTGGACGTTCTATAGGCATAATATATCATCTCAATATCGTCTCTTTTTAAATACAAAATGGATTATTTATATATAAGCTTTTCTCTTAGAAAAATCTTAAAACTCATGTTTAAATGAAATAATTTGAAATAGCTTCTTAGGTAATGTGAAAATCATCCTAGCTATTAATATAAGAAAAACATGTGGTGAAAGAGGTTTTGATTTAACAACAATTTTATTTTCCTTTATGGCTTTAAAAACAGATTTTATGTTTTTTTTTGCATCGATAAGGGTATAGGTTGTGCCAAACTGAAATAAATAATGTGTGTCGGATGTGCCTATTAATGGTTTGTTGTGTTTTATAGCAATTTTTATTGCTTTCTTATTTGGATTGAACCATCTTGTGTAGAAATGACTATATTCTATTGCGTCAAATAAATTAATATTTTTGCATAGCTCTCTTCCAAGGCTATGTATTCCAAAGTAATATGGATGTGGAGCGATTACCAATGCTTTATTTCTAATTTTATTCAAGTCTTTAAATGTCTTGATTTTTCGGCGTTCTTTTTCTGTTATATTATAAATGAGGATGTCTTTACCATCGATTCTATGTTCACAGCCTGGTATAAGTAGAATGCCTTGTTTTTTGGCGAAATTCTTTAGTTCTTCATTAAAGTAAACATGAGAATGATGCGTTATGGAAATTACATCAAATTTTTTTTTTGCTGCAATCGTTATTATTTCCTTCGGGGATAAGCGTATATATCTACGATCCTCAGGATCTTTTGATGTATGAATGTGCAAGTCTGCTTTTAACATAATGTTAAGGAAAATTATATAGCTTAAAAAGGTTTTTAAGTTTAAATATAAAGAAATACAAGAAAATACAAGAAATATAAGAAATATAAAGAGAGCTGACGGGCAAAGAAAAAAAGAATTAGTTAAAGATGTTATGCCCGTTTTTTAAAAACGGTATACTATTCATGTAAACCTATAGGGTACTCTTTTAATGAAAACTCTTGATATTGTTGCAATCTATTTATTTCTGGATAGGGTTGCTGTTTCTTGGCTGCTCGTACAATGAACATGCACAAAAGTAAAGCAACCACTAATGGAATGCTTCTCATTTGTATCACCTTTCTCTTTCCTTCTTTCTTGAACCACCTTTTTTATATTAACATATTTTTTTATTAATATATTTCTCTTACAGCTTGATCATGTTTGTGATGTTTGCATTTTTTTATCGTGATTTGGCCAAAGGATAGCCTTAGACTTTGGCCACTTATCTTACAAAATAAAAGACGTCGTTTTATATATTGATAATGGCAAGAAAGTACGACATGTCTGATATCTACAGAATTGGAAAGATATTTATATATGAAAAAAATAGTAAAACGTGGTGTAACTCATGTTTGTAGGTTGTATAGGAAAACCATCAACTGGAAAATCAACATTTTTTAGAGCAGCAACCCTAGCCGAAGCTGAAATTGCAAATTATCCATTTACAACAATTTCTCCAAATGAAGGGATAGCTTATGTTAAAGTGAAATGTGTAGATAAAGATTTTGGAAAGAAATGTAATCCTAGAACAGGCTATTGTTTAAATCACAACAGGTTTGTTCCTGTAAGAATGTTAGATGTAGCAGGACTTGTCCCAGGTGCACATAAAGGTTTAGGTCGAGGAAACCAGTTCCTTGACGATCTAAGGCAGGCGGATGTGTTGATACATGTAGTAGATGCTGCAGGAAGCACAAACGAGATGGGAGAACCAGTAGAACCAGGAAGTTACGATCCTGCTGACGATATCAAATTTCTTGAAGTCGAACTTGACATGTGGTACTTTGGTTTACTAAAAAAGGTTTGGGACAAACTTTCAAGGCAAGTGGTTCAATTGCAACAACAGACTGGAAAAGCTATTGCAAAACAATTTTCTGGCCTAGGCGGTATAACAGAAGAGCTTGTTGAAGAATGCATGGAAAATCTAAATTTAGTTAAAAAACTTCATGAATGGAGCGAAAAAGAACTAAAAAATTTTGCAAGTATGCTAAGAAAAAAGACAAAACCAATCATAATAGCATGTAACAAAGTTGATATGCCCACTGGAAAGGCAAATTTTGATAAATTAAAAGAGAAATTTAAGGACTATATCTTGATAGCATGTTCTGCTGAATCTGAGCTAGCCTTAAGAGAAGCTGCTAAACATGGTTTGATAGAGTACATACCAGGAGAAAATAATTTTAAAGTATTAAAAGAAGAAGAACTTAATGAAAAACAAAAATCTGCACTGGATTTCATTAAAAAAAAAATATTAGATGTCTATGGTAGCACAGGTGTTCAACAGGTTTTGGATAAAGCTGTTTTTGAGTTATTAAAATATATAGCTGTCTATCCTGTTGCAAATGGCAAATTAGAGGATAAAGACGGAAATATACTTCCTGATTGTCTTTTAGTACCAGAGAACATAACAGCGCTTGAGTTTGCGTATAAAGTTCATTCTGATATTGGCAATGGATTTATTAAAGCAATTGACTTAAAAACTAAACAGATAATTGGTAAAGATCATATGCTGAAAAACAGAGATGTAATTGAGATTGTTAGTAAAAAATGAAGTCATATTTTTTTCTGCTCCATTGCTTTAAGCATCTTCTTCATCTGCTCAAGATCACGCATGATTATTTGATTTTCACGCTCTGCTTTTCTATTTATAGCATAATCACGATCTGCTTTTATCCTGTCTCGTTCTGCAGCTCTATTCTGACTCATCAAGATGATAGGGGCCTGGATTGCTGCTAGACACGAAAGGACTAGATTGAGTAAAATATAAGGATAGGCGTCAAATGATTTTTCATATTTTACAAGAATAATAGAGTTTAAAATCATCCACAAAATAAGAAAACCTAAAAATATCACTATGAAAGTCCAACTGCCACCAAACCTAGCAACAGCATCTGCAGCACGCTGACCAGGGGTTAGTTTATTTTTATGGTCATAACCTTGGGTTTTTTGTAATGTTTTCTGTAATATATTTTTTGCCTTTGTTTTTCTGAAGCCAAGATCCCCAGATTTTAATGTTTTAGAGAGAGCAGAATTTGAACTAACATAATTTTTCCTTGAAATTTTCTGGGTAGCTTTTAATTCGTCCATCTTTTAGTTACGATAGAAATGTCCTGATTTATAAATGTTTAGTCTTTAACAATGTTTAGTCCTTAACACCTTTAAATACAAAGTCATCAAAGCTTTTCTGTTCCATTGGATCGTTACCAGGAATGATTTCATGTATAACCCGATTTCTGCCGGAATTTTTTGCATTGTAGAGTGCTCTGTCAGCAGCTTCTACTAACTCAGCTTGTTTTTTGGAAAAATTGAAATTAGTGACAACTCCAATTGAAGCTGTAACCTTTCCAAGTGGTTGTTTGTCACGGCCATAAAAATCAAATTCTTCAATAGCTTTTCTTATTCGCTCAGTAACATTTATCGCGTCTTGCTCGTTCGTGTTGGGCATGACTATTATAAATTCCTCACCACCGTATCTGCCAAGAATATCTATCTTGCGCGTGCACTGCTTTAATATATTTGAAAGGTTCTCTAGTAGTTCGTCACCGCGAGGATGACCATGCGTATTGTTGTAGTGACCAAAGTTGTCTATGTCAAGCAAAGCTATTGATAACGGATGTGAATAACGTTTACTACGCTCAATCTCTGTATCTACTAGTTTTTCAAAATGTCGCCTGTTATACAATGATGTTAGTTTATCAGTTATTGCTAGTTCTTTGATTTGTTCGTATTGCTGGGCGTTCTGAACAGCTAACGCTGTTTGGTTTGTTATGATAGTTAAAAAGTTCAGATCGTGCTCACCCATCTTTTCGATAGGTGCGCCATATATATTTATTGCTCCGATTACTTTGTTTTTCACACTCATAGGAATAGATATTATTGACATATTATTGTCTGATTCACTCTCGATATTAGGAATCACAACAGGTTTTCTTGTCTTCTGGACTTCTTCAACAGTTGCTTGCTCAAAGCTAATGTACTGATTAGTGCCTTCTCCAAATTCAAATCTTTTTTTGCTATTTTCTTCAATTATAACTGTGCTGCATGCTTTTGCTTTTGCTGCAGTCTTCATGAATTTCATTGTAGTTTCAAGCATTTTATCCATTTCTAGAGTTGAACTTAACATTTTAGAGATATCATGTAGAATTGTTAATTCATTTATCTTTTGATCTGACGTCACTTTTTGGTGTACAAGCTCAGGAATAGTATTAGAAAGAATGTACAAAACTTTTGCATAATTTTCTACATCTTCTCTTTTTTGGATACGCATTTCGTTTATAGCATCAATAAACTCAACTGTTGGTATTTTTGTAGTTTCTGACGCCTTTCTGCACTTCGGTACGTTTTTCTTTGTTTGTAGTATAGACTCACAAACAACAGCACCTACTTGTTCGCCTTTAACCGTGATTGGAACCATTATATTTAGTAAATCTGCATGACAATAATAAAATAAAATTCGATTTTCATCTTTCTTTAGTTTTTCAAAATTTAGTTTGCGACATTCTGTACATTTTCTTGCGCCTTCTTCGTTATTCTCAATCATTTGGCAAAAGAACGGAAAATCACGGCTGATTGAGATGATCTCACCATCTGGATTTATTGTGAGCACAGGGAGTTTTATTGCCTGGGCAAAGCTAGCCTGAAGTTTATTCCATAGTTTAAGGTCAATCAAATCACCCAGTTCTTTTTTTGTTTTCATTGCAGGTCTTTCTTATATTAAAAATTTGAGCTGAAACAGCTGAAACCTTTAAGATTTTTATTACCTCTTTAATATGATGCAGGTTGTTTATAAAGTTTACTGTGAAGATAATGAAGAATCATAAGGAACGATAACATTACGATTTAATTTACTTTTTCCATATAGAAGGGCCAAATCTGCTTTTTCGATCATGTCTTTTATAAGATCTTCTGTAGACATATTTATATCATTAACATCTTCAGGGAATCCAACATAGCCGAAAGTCATTGTCAGCGGGATTTGCAATCTTCTTTTTTCTGCGTCATTTCTTAACTCTGACAAATATTTATTTGCTAAAATAAACTCTTGTAACCGGGTAAGAGGAATTTCTGCATTTTTTTTAGGTGTATTTGTAAGCCAGAATAGAAATTCTTCACCTCCCCAGCGAGCAATAACATCAGTATTTCTTAATGCTATGTGAAAGATTTTGCCAAATTCTTTTAAAACTTCGTTTCCTTTTATATGATCATAGTTATCATTTACTCTTTTAAAAAAATCAATATCTCCCATTACCAGTGTGGCGCTGTCTTTAAATCTTTTCAGTTTTTCTATTTCTGTACTTAAACGTTTTTGCATATATTCATCGTTATATAACCCAGTCCTCTCGTCAAGATCGTGATGTAAGGAATCATCGATATATTTAGCAGTACAAATATATCTTAAGAAGTAAGCTTCGTCTGATTTAAATTTACCCTTTGTATGATGAGTTAGCTCATAAATGTATTTTAATTTATCATCGATAAATACAGGGTAAGCAATTATAGCTTTTGCATTTGTATGGTGATCAAAGGCGATAGTGTCAGAAAGTATTTGCGATACATCGTTCAGCTGAATCTTTTCTTTGCCTTCTAGAAATTCTTTGAACACTGTTTTTGAAATGTCGAGATCGTTGTACAGTTTAATCTCTTCTGTACTAGCTATTGGCATTATCTTATCATCTCTAACTTCATATACCACACCCATTGTTGCTTTTGAAAAATCCTTAGAATGCTTTAATAAGCATTCTATAACTTCATCACTGTTGCTACATTCGAGTCTTACTTCATCGTTGATTTTCATCACGCGATTCATAAACATTTTTTCCTTATCGACAGATAGCACACTCCCCCCCTTAAACTTACACGCCTCTGTACCTGCTTCACGCAAATATTGAGCTAACATGAATGGGTTCAAATCAGTGATATTTCTCGTTAACAAGGTGTACTTCACAAGTTTACTAAGAATAAAATCGCCTGCGCCTGTTGTGTCTGCAAACAGTTCTGGTGAAATTTTATCTGCTTCTACTTCTACTAAGTCTGGTTTTAAAGGAGACTTTGTAACTAGAACAAGCCCATTTTCTCCCATGGTGCACACACATAATGCTGGAGGAAACACCTCTGTGTTCCTTAAAGAATCCAACAAAGAAACAGAAACTTGGGGATGGTTTTTTAAAGTTTTGGAATTGTTTTTTGAAGCAACTGATTCGTATTCATTTTTATTGCTTGAGATGATCATTGTGTTTTTCATTATTTGTTCAAAATAATCAGTTCCTGTTTTCTTAGAAAGGTCATTGATATGTCTAACAACATCTGGGTTAGAAAAGCTAAAGAAGGTTTCACAGCCATTCTGTCTAGCAATTTGTAAGAATTTAAGAGCTACATCGGGGTGTTTTTCAGAAGCAAAACCATTTGTGACAGCAATCCTTCGTGTTCCCTCAAGATAATCTCTTTTTCTGGTAATTGTATCGATTGAGACAAAATCAAAGTTGATATATTTGGGATGAACCTTACCGTTAGCTTTGTGCAAAGGTAGTCTGTGTTCATCTGACCTGTAGAAATAGATTGGAAATTTTTCTTCTGAGTCAATTGTATAGTGAAGAATGAGTTCGTGATCTGCTAGGAATTTGTAGAGATAAGAAGAATAAGATTTGTCAAAAACAATTTCTGTTGAAACCCCTCTGTTTGCTACAAATTTGCGTTCTTTAAATTGTTTATCTATAGGATTATCTGAAATTAGGACTTCTATTGTACCAGTACCACCTTTGCCAGCACTAACAGGTACTTTATTGGCAAGCACAATTATGCCTGCTTCATGCGCTTCTCTTAAATATGAACGTGCAAACTCGTCTAACATTCCATTTTCATCAAGACCAAGGGTTCCGGCTAAAATAAGATGATTTTCCTTTCCTATTGAGCTCTTTAATGCAGAAAGAACATTAAACAAGCAACCCCCATTGCTCTGGGAAACGATGGGGAATCCTCTTATTGCTTCTTCGTACTGTTTTCTGTCTTCTTCTGTTTCTAAAACTATTCTATCACATTTAGGATCTATTAATACTTCAAGAGAAGAATAACCTTTAAAAATATCAAAAGATGGTATGTAACGCATCAAATCAATATTCAAAGTATCTAAACCTATAACTGCAGCATGCTTAAGCATTTGAATTCCTCTCTAAATTTTAAAATTAATCTTTTTGAATTGGTGTGTTTTTCCAGGAACTCTTCTTATGATTAATTGTATGTATTTCTCTAGGCCCGTACCGCGAATTTTTTTCCTTAGCAATTCGTCTATCTGGAAAATCGCTGAAGAATCCACAACAAGAATCTCTATTAATATTGGTTTTTCTTGGGCAGGTTTAATAATGATTTCTTTTATACCTAAAGAAGACGTTTGATGAATAACAGGTTTTTCGTCGGTGGTTATAATTGTGAACTCTCCTTTTTTTTTCCCAGGAATTACTGCATTTGATTTAAATGCAATCCTTGCGCGGCCAGCAGCCATATCAAGAGCATCTGCTACCCTTAAAATGCTTGCTTCCAGTGTTAAGGGTTTCTTTTTGGCATAGTTTGTAGCGAGGCAATGCAAAATTTCTGAAGTAATAATTGTACGTTGTTCTTCTTGGTAAATATCGTCTAGGATTTCCTCTAATAAAGGTAATGCTAAATAGGTGCTATGAAAATGATGGTCCTTGCGACTAACAGCGTGGCCAATATCATGCGTACAAGCTGCTAGAAAAATGATAACTTCAGAATCATCATGACTAAAACCATAGTTTTTGACAAATGGATTTTTTGCGTAGTGCTTTATTATGTTTGAGTAGACTCCGCGACTTTTAAGAATATTAAACATAGTCAATGCATTTTTAATAACTATTTCTATGTGTTTCTGGCCATGGTCATTAAACCCCATTCTATCTATCGCATTAATGTTAGAGCAAACCCAGTATGTTTGTAATTTCTTATTTAAGAGAACATTGTGTATAACTCTCTTGAGTTTTTCGTTTCTAGTGTCTATTTTGAACATCTTAACATCTTATTTTGGCTCTTTTATAAAATATCTAATAATTGAGTTATAAAAATTTGTATGTTAGAATAAATATGTTGTTTTGTTATCAAAAGGTTGTAAAGAGTTAAAAAAGAATTTAAAAAAGAAAAAATTATTTTCTGAACCTTTTGTAGATCAACAAACCAGCTAGTGCGGCTATTGCAACTGCAATTATTGTTAGTGTTAGTGTTGCCAAATAACCTTTTTTAGCTTCTTCTGGTTCAAATGTGGTCTTTATTGTGACTGTCTGTTTTTTGAAGTTTCTTTCACCAGGGTGTTTTGCCCTAACTGTAAACTGAGCTATATCACTTGATGGTACGCCTACTACCGCGCCTGTTGGTGAAGTGGTGCTGTTTGTTTCTTCTAAACCAATTGTCAATACCTCGGTTGTCTCATCCACAAAAATCTCTGTGTCTGTTGATACATTATGACCTTCTGGTGGTTCTACACCAACTTCAACTTCCCACGGAGCGTCTGCTTCCATCAATATTGGGTAGATATAATCTATATCTCCAGTCACATTTGCATCTTCCACTATAGGAGTTACCTCTGTTTCTGGAATCTCTACTAAGTATTCTGCTGGAACTATGTTTAACTCTGAACCTACAATTGTGCCTGCAAATACAGCAGGTATTAATCTATCACCCCACCATAATCTGATGAAGTCTAAGTGAGCTTCTCCAAATTCGTCTGTAAGTGATAACACTGGTTTATAGACTGCAAAGCTAAACTGTTCAGGTGTTATCGTCCATTTAATACCACAGTAGTCTGTACAGTATTTATGTCTGCCTCTCCTTTTACCACAGCATTTTTTATAGCATACCTGCTCTTTGTGGGGTACCCATTGTGTGCTTGAAAATGGTCCAAAGACAACATATTCGCCATTATCAACGCCAACAGTGCACTCGCCACTTTCATCTGTCCAGCAAACAAAGCCTTCACAATCACTGCTTAAGATTGCATTTAGTTCGTCTTCTTTGTGTGTGAACACCTCGCCTGTTAGGTTTTCCCAGTTGATTCCAAACTGTGAAGCGAGTATTTGGTCAACACATTGCTTGTCAAATATAAATACTTCCTGACCTTCTCTTGCTTCTTTATGTTTGATGTGTCTACCAAAGATGTTATAGATATTTGCGCTGGTTGTGACTGCTGCTGGACAACCAAGGTAGATGCTTCCTTGTATATCTGGACAAAGATCATAACAATCGCCAATTCCGTCACCATCTGAGTCAGGGTTATCATCAGGATCAATCACCACTGTTTCTACACCACGAACATTGCCCATGGCGATTTCACTATGACCTGTTATTAAATCGTCACCTGGTTTGTTTGGTGCTTTATGAAGATCTGCTTCTAGCACCCAAATCTTATTAATACTGTCCCACGTGTATATTTTAAAGCCTCTCTTATGTTTTTTCTTGACTATTAGCTCATTCACTCCATCATTATCATAATCACCACAAGCTGTATCGCCTCCTTTCAGGAACACTCCTGTATCTGAAGATGAATCAACAAGTTCCCATTGTTTTGTGGCTGCATTCCAATGGTAGAAACTTGTTTCTTTTCTGAAACCTTCTCTTGTGACAATCAATTCTGGAATACCGTCATTGCCAAGTATGTCACAAGCTGCAACCTCATGCCTGCCTCTCAATGGTAAGCCATCGTCTGTTGAGCTTTCGTATAGTTCCCAGCTATCACCATCCCATTCGTAGAACCATGTATCTATATCGTCACAGTTATTCTTACACCATTTCTTTTCTTTTACAACAAGCTCGTCTTGTCCATCACCATCAAAGTCAGCTAAACCGATTTCATTGTTCTTTATCACTAAGCCATCAGGATCATATTTTTCAAATAGTCTCCATTTTTCAGCCACAGCATCCCAATCATAGAACTTGCTTATTTGTTTATTCTTATGCTCTGATTTTACTAATAACTGGTCATTGAATGTTCGTATTTCTTCATAAGCATTGCAATTTTGATCAATACCATCACAGACTATTTCTGGACAACCTGGACATATAGTTGCATCGCTATCATTACAGTCAGATTGTACACTCTCACCATTAGTTGTCAATGTGCCACAGGTTGTGTAAGTATCACCGTCTAGGTCGAAATCTTCATCATACAACCCATCACAATCCTGATCTATACCATCGCACAATTCAGGCGCACCCGGATAACTTGCTGTGTCAACATCATCACAATCTCCGTTTATATCTGAATACCCACTTGGCAAAGCATAACCTGAACAAATCTGCAACAAACTTCCCGCACCATACCCATCACCATCCGCATCTGTATATCCAGGAAGCAATTGCCATTTTGTTGCATCATAATCATTGCAATCTAGTCCGCAACCAGATGGTGTTCCTAGATAACCATCACCATCATAATCAACACAAGGGGGATTTAGATCAACTACTATAAATTGACCTGTTTGGTTTATTACAGCTATACAATATCCAATATCTTTGTCGCAAAAACCATCAGTCCAAATACTCCAGGTATCATAATCATCTTTACGCCACAATATTTGCATGTCGCCTGCATTGGTTTGATCGCGAGTGTATATCTGTAAGACTGCTGGTATACTGAAATAAGTATTAGTAGGACCAACATGGTACACAGCACTCATAGGGTACCCTGATGTGAATGAATAAGATTCAGTTGCGTACATATATAATTGCCTGTAATCAACATTATCTATATCGTGTACAACATAACTTGCAAAGCGCGAATTTGATATACATCTATACATACCATATTTATCTGAATAATCTGCACAGTATGCTATATCATTTATAGATTGCTTTGGAATATAATACGCATCAAATTCATGGATACCTGCTGAGAAAGGTCCATAAAATGGTTGTTTATACACGCCCCAGAAATTTGGATTGTCTTCGTTGTTTATTGCTCCTGTGAGCGAACTTATTAACCAATATTCTTTAATGTTCAGTAGGTTATTGCTTAAAAATGACAGTGAATCTCCGACAAAACCATTGCGCACCTTAAATATTATGTTTGCTACAGCCTGTGATCCTGTAAAATCTTCTGAAATTTTGTCGCCATAAAATAAAATATTCTTTAACACATTGTTCCCTGACGAACCAGTAGCTTGGATAAAAGTATTAAAGAATTTTACTGTGTTTCTGTCTATGACATTATTACTACTCCTGTCTAGCACTAGGAATGTTCCTGCATTTGTTTGGTCTGTATAATCTGTTCCTCTATGCTCATAGTTAACAAACCAATTTCCACGTATTCTGTTTTCATTCGAACTGGAGCCTAAATAAATTCCTGTATCAACATCTCTGAAAACATTGTTGAAAACTTTAATTTTTGGGTTCTCTACTCCATTTTCATATGTTAATATTCCAGTTCCGGCATTCTGAATATCGCATCCATGCACCATCAGTTCAGAAGATGTTTCATTATAGCCGATAATAATAGATGGTGTATTCATGTGACCTATTAATTTAGAACCCGAACACCACAATAAGTTATCAACAACTACAGATGTCTCTTCTGGCAGGTAATATGTTCCTGGGCACCAGATTGTTGGCTGATCGATTCTATCTGTGTAAAAATATCCTGTGTTGCCTAGAGGCATTTTATTGTTCATATTTGGAGTGGTACATGATACAGCGATACCATATTTTTTATGGCAATCAGTTATTGATATTATACATTCCCCATTAGCACATACACCTGAATAAGGAAGCCATCTATCCCTTGGTTCATCATATACATAAACAGATACTCCTCCTAAATTATCCAACACAGGATTGTATCTTATCTTAAGTGTTATTCCACTTTCGCAGTTTATTTCATTGCAAATAGTATCTTTTATATCGACCTCAGCTCCCCGTAATAAAACCATTGAATTTATTTGGTCATTTGGAATAGACTCTAACAGTGTAACTATTACATCACTCGAAAAACTACCTGCTGGAATTTCAACTGCAACATTTTGATCGCCTGTCTCAAATATGTGCGAACTTGTGGTTGTTATTAATTTTTGTCCTTTATATAGATAGCACATATTATCAGCTTCATCAGGACAAATATCCTGTGAATTAATAATACCATCTCCATCTGTGTCTACATTTAAATCAGGAGGTATTTGTGTTGAACAGAAAGGATCTACTGGCTCTGTGAATGGAACCTCTGGTATATCTGGCTGACAAACATCGCCTAGGTGATCCTGGTCTAGATCTAATTGATCTGGATTTGGTATATATACACAATTGTCACAAGCATCTCCAAAACCATCCTGGTCTTGATCAGGCTGTGGATAACCAGGAGCTGGAGCTGGGTTATAGATATTTGGACAATTGTCACAAGCATCTCCAAATTCATCTGAAATAAACTTGTATTTACACTCAACATAATTTTCACATTCTTCTGCACTCAAGGATCCGCACACCACTCCGGATGCTTCTGGAAAATCCCACGTGTAATCTTCACCAGGAGCAGATGATTTGAATATACCATCAATCCACAAATCAATAGTTACAGGCATACCTGCAAAAACATTCATGAAATCTTGTTTGCTCATTGGTGTGTACATTGTTAAATGCAAACAAGGACCAGATTCTCCCATACAGGTTGTTATCAAAGCAAGATTTACATCTGTTGTTCCATCAATGCCATAATCATAACCTGTTGTATCATCATACAAAATTGTGTATTCTCCTTTAACAGCTTGTTTGATATTTTCTATTCCATATCCCATATAATCCACTCCAACAGCACCTTCATATGGAGGGTCCACGAAATCTTCGTACACAATTCCATTATAAAGGATCGCATTAGAGCTTGCTACATAGTATGGAATTCCTGTTGAGTTGTCAAAATAGAGTTCGCCTGTCTGAGGATATCCTCCTGCAACCATAGGCATTCCAACAAAAACACATAAATAACCGCCATCAGAATCAAGTTGGTTAGGATTATAAATATCTGGACAATTATCGCACACATCTCCTACGTTATCTGTATCAACATCAGACTGATCTGGATTAGGTACTAAAGGACAATTATCAGGTCCGCCTAAACAAACTAATTCGCCAGGAGGACCACCACCTGATTCCACACATTGTCCATTATCCCAACCGCATGGAGCACCCATGTTGGCTAATTGAGCACAAAGACTTTCGTCTAGAACATCACCACAACCCTGGATTTCTCCTTGACAATATCCATCCCAATAACAGGGTGGAGATGTTAATTTATTCTCACAACAGGATTGATCACCATCGCATAAGTCACCA
>Ga0180301_10000271_pt1 | contig 39751 bp, 37 predicted proteins | sample GuaBasSediGuay16_FD_121797 | JGI IMG/M metagenome (GOLD analysis project Ga0180301, IMG submission 121797) | Subseafloor sediment microbial communities from Guaymas Basin, Gulf of California, Mexico - Guay16, Core 4569-2, 12-15 cm | ecosystem: Environmental > Aquatic > Marine > Hydrothermal... | reverse complement strand
TGACCCATCATCGACCACGACTATCTCATATCTATCCTTGGGATAGTTCTGTTCAAATAAAAACTTTAACACCCTTTGCAGGAGTTTCTTACGATTGTAGGTGGGGATAACTACACTTACCTCTATCATCCCTTATTCCCTCATCCTACTGAATTGAGCCTCATACAGCTTTGCATACGTTCCTTTCCTGGACAAAAGCTCCTCGTGCGTGCCAATCTCTTCTATTTTTCCCTCATTAAGGACAACTATTCTGTCCGCTCCCAGAATGGTGGATAGCCTATGGGCGATGATGATGGTGGTCCTATCCTTCATTAACTTCTCCAGAGCCTCCTGGATTAAGATCTCGGATTCCGCATCCACGGCAGAGGTAGCTTCATCCAGGATGAGTATGCGAGGATCTCGAAGGATAGCCCTGGCTATGGCGATACGTTGCTTTTGTCCTCCAGAAAGATTTACCCCCCTCTCGCCCACAGGGGTATCATATCCTTTTTCCAGGGCCATGATGAAGTTATGGGCATTGGCCTTCTTAGCCGCATCTATAATCTCCTCATCAGTTGCCTCCGTCCTCCCGTAGGCAATGTTATCCCTTATGGTCCCGTTAAAAAGAACTGTCTCCTGTGAGACGATGCCTATCTGTCTCCTTAAACTCTTCAGCTTCATCTGTCTTATATCGTATCCATCTATGATGATGCATCCAGATTTAGGATCGTAAAAGCGAGGAATGAGACTAACCAAAGTTGTCTTGCCTACACCACTTCGTCCTACCAGTGCCACCTTTTCTCCGGGCCTTAAATCCAGGTTGATATCCTTCAGCACCAACTCCTTATCATCGTAACCAAAAGAGACATTCCTGAACTGGATGTGACCCCTTATGCGTGGCATCTCCCTTGCTTGTGGGGATTCCCTTATCTCGGGCTCGGTATCCAGTATCTCAAATATCCTCTCCGCGGAAGCCAAGGCCTGTTGATACTGACTATAATCCTTGCCTATCCGGTTTAGGGGATTGATGGCCAAGGCCACATATCCTAAAAAGGCCACGAGTTCTCCTATGGTCAGCTGTCCCCTTATCACCTCCAATCCCCCATACCATAAAATTGCGGTGAGCCCTACGGTGGTTAAAATCTCCATTAAAGGGGGAAGGACGGCAGATACACGTGTTCTCCTCATATTCAGGCGAAAGTTCTGTATATTCTGCATTTGAAACCTTTCCACTTCCTTCTCCTCAGTGGCGAAGGATTTTATCACCTCAATCCCCCCTAATACCTCCTGGACGGTGGAGGAGATGTCGGCTACCTTCATCTGAACTAAGTTGCTAAATTTCTTTATCCTTGAGCCAAACCTTCTGAGGGTAAAACCGATGAAGGGAAGAACGAGAAGGGTAAAGAGGGCAAGACGCCAGTCTATATAAAAGACAAATATCAAAACCCCTACCACGGTAAGGATGTTTAGGGTAAGCCTCATCATATTCTCGACGAAGATGTTCTGAAGCAAACCAGTATCATTTATCAGACGGGACATGATCTCCCCGGCTCGCCTTCTTTTGTAAAAGCTTAAGGAAAGTCTTTGTAGATGCTGAAATATTTGATCACGCATATCCATAACTATCCGGTAGCCGATGAAGGATGTCAGATAGGTTTGAAGGTAAGAGAAAGCCCCCTTTACCATCACCAATGCTATAAATCCTAAGGCTACCAGGTTTAACAGGTGCACATTTTTCTTTATTATAACCTTGTCGATCAAGCCTTTACCAGTAAGCCAGGGGACCACTAAAGAGGTCAAGGAGACAAATACCGTGCAAGCCAAAGCCAAGATTAAACTCATCCTGTATGGACGAAGATAGCCCATCAGGCGACGTTGAACGTTCATATAAAAACCTCTTTCTCAATTATTTAATATCGCCTCAGCTAACCTATCAGCTGAGCCTGCTCGGGGGAATAATCCCTTAAGCTCACGGGATATTTGGCGGAGGCGTTCAGGCTCTCTTAAAAGCTTTACTGCCTTCTCGGCTACGTCTTCTGGCTCAAGCTTTCCCCTTACCTCAGGAACAATGCTTTTTCCTGCCCATCTGTTTGGAATAGCAGTAAATTTGACCTTGCTATTATATCTTTTCACCATCCATCTTTTAATTGAGCTACCCACCACCGGCAGATTCCCCATCAGTCCTGCCAGTCCATCAAAAGGGATTGCCTCAGGCTTATTTAAAGGAACAGCTACCACCATCGGCACTCCCAGAAGAGAAAGCTCATGGGTATTGGTACCTGGAATGGTGATCGCTATAGTGGATATGCTCATCGCCTCATACCGATTTTCCTCAACTACTAAAACTTCAAGCCCTGAGGCTGTGATAAGCTCCCACCTTCCTTCTTTCCTTTTTAGCTTGGCTTGCCTTACCTGAAAGACCTTATTTAACTCTTCCTCAGTTAAACTTGTCAGCTCCTTTCTCGAAATGAAGGGTGATAAGACCAAAAGAAAACGAGCTTCGGCAAACTCTTCTTTAACTATCTCAGCTACCCTCAAAAAGAAGGGGCTCATATAACGAACTATTTGCGGCCTACTTCCAGGAAAAAGGGAAATGCATAAAGAAGCAGGGTTAATCTGTAAAGAAGTATATATCTTCTCTTTGGGCATTATATCTTCTACTGCGTCCGCCACCAGATCCCCAATCACGACAACTTTATCCGAACTTACCCCCTCCTCTATAAACTTTTTCCTCATCTTCTCATCTACCACCATAAATTTCTTAAAGTACTTTTTATATCTCGGTCTATGCATGTAGGAGAAGGCGGGAAGACCTAATCTTTTGGAAAGAAGCAAACTATGCACCGGATCGCCTCCCAAGAAGAGAACAACTCCCTTAAGGGGAGCATCCAGGTCAAGAAGAGGTGGCTTAAGACCCCAAAGGACAAACTTGAGGTATTCGAGCCTTCCCATCACATAATCTACTTCTGGAAGATCCTTGGCAAATTTTTTTTCACTTCCACTGGCGTATTGACAGGGAGCTATCACCACGATGACCTTTACCTCGGGCTTTTTTCTCTTCAAGCTCCTTGCCACAGGCCTTACCCAGCCTGCCAGCTCTCCTGGACTATTTGTCACTATAAAGATATACATCTTTAATGCCCTACAGAGGAATAAAGGGCTCGCTTAACGTTTGCCCCTCTTATAAAGTCCGGCCGTCTCCAAGACGGCTCTGGCTGCTCGATCTATAGCGCCGGGTCTACCAAGTTTTCCCGCCACCTCCTTGAGCTCATCCCTCATCCGTTTTAGCCTCCTGGAATCAGCAAGCATCTTTAAAGCTAAATCCGCCACGCGCTTTGGCGTCGCCTTAAACTGCAGTAGTTCAGGAACTATTCTTCTTTGGGCCAGGATATTCGGAAGACCTACATAAGGAATCTTGAGCAGAATCTTTCCCAAAAGATACGTGGAAATGCTTGTCTTATAGAGGATAATCATTGGAGCATTCAAGCAGGCTGCCTCAAGGGTAGCTGTGCCGGAGGCGGTGATGAGCAAGCTGGAGATGGTCATTATCTCGTAGACACTGTTATCCGTCATCTTGATGGGAACCGTGCTTCTTTTGAGCATTCTGGCGATCTTATCCCGAAAAACGGAGGCAGCCACAGGAAGCAAGAACTGAGCTTCCTTCAGGTTTTCTTTTAAGATATGGGCGGCCTTTAGCATCACCGGAAGAAGCCTGTTTATCTCCTGCTCTCGACTTCCCGGAAGAAGGCCAATTATGGGTTTGACAGGATTAAGGTCGAACTTCCGGTAGGCCTGCTCCTTTTTCATCTCAGGTTTGGCCAAATCGAGCAACGGATGTCCAACAAAGGTAACCTTTGCCCCAAGCTTTTCGTAAAGTTCAACTTCAAAGGGAAAGATGGCGATGACTCTGTCGACACTTCTGGCAATGTTTTTGGCCTCCCAATCCGGCCAGGCCCACACCGGGGGAGCGACATAATAGACGGTAGGGATCTTAAATTTTTTGGCCAAGCGGATAATCCTTAAGTTAAAATCCCGACTATCTATCAGGACTACCAAGTCAGGACGCTCTTTCCTTAAGATCTCTTCGGCCATCGACTTTATCCTTAAAAAGGAGGGATAGAACTTTACTCCCTCCAAAAGCCCTATTGTCCCCATATGAGTGGTGAAAGCTCTCACGTCCACTCCTGCCTCTTGCATTCTCTCCCCACCTATGCCAACAAAGTCAGCAGAGGGATGAATCCTCTTTATAGCCTTCACCAAATTGGATGCGTGAAGATCTCCCGAGACCTCCGTCGCTGAGAGCATAATCTTCAATTTCGACACGGGCATCTCCTCAAGAAAACGACACTTGAGGGGGGAATCTTCCCCCCTCAACGCTTCGCTGCTCCCCCCTTTATTAAACAAATGTTTATACTTTCCTATGCTTCAAGATAAGCGGAAATAAGCGCAACCTGAAGGTTGCGGCTACCGAACCTTGAACCTTTTTGTACCCAGACCTGGCCTATTTTAGGGGGAGCAGGCCCGACTTGCCCGAGCGAAGCGAGGGTCGGCTTAGCCGATCGGGCCGTTGAGGGGGAAATGCGAAGCATGTCCCCCTCAAGTTAATTTATACCCTCATGTTATCGATGAGCCTCACCTTTCCTATGTACACAGCAAGGGCGATAAGATTTCCCCTTTCAACTTGCTCAACTTCCTCAAGGCTTTTGGAGTCCACGATGGCGATGTAATCTATCCTGGCCAAGGGCTCTTTTGCTATAAAGTCTTTCATCTTTTGAATAATTCGGGAAGAGTTCCTTTCTCCTTGATCAATCCATTCCTTCGCCTTCTTAAGAGACCTGTAAAGTATGATGGCTGCCTTTCTTTCCTCTTCATTAAAGTAGGAGTTACGGGAACTCATCGCCAGACCATCCTCCTCCCTTACCGTGGGAAGGAGGACGATCCTGGTATCTATGTTCAAATCCTCTACCATCTTCTTCACGATTAGAGCCTGCTGAAAGTCCTTCTCTCCGAAAAAACTTATGTCAGGATTGATTATGTTGAATAGTTTCACCAGGACGGTGCAGACACCTCTAAAATGTCCGGGACGTGAGGCTCCCTCCAGAACGGAGGATAGCCTTCCCTCCACCTGAACAAAGGTAGAGTAACCCTCAGGATACATCTCCTCCACTGAGGGAGCAAAGATCACATCCACCTTCTCCTTCTCGCTTAAGGCTATGTCCCGCTTCAAATCCCGAGGATAGCTATGATAGTCTTCTCCTCGTCCAAACTGGGTGGGATTGACGAAGATGCTCACTATCACCTCATCGCATTCTCTTCTGGCTTTTCTTATCAGGGAAAGATGGCCCTCATGAAGATATCCCATGGTGGGAACAAAGCCGATGAGCTTTTTGTTCTTCCTTTCCCTTACGTATTTTCTCATCTCATCAATTTTCCTTATCAGTCTCATCGTGTTTTTCCCTTAAGAGTTTTAAAAGCCTTTCTATATTTCGACGAGCAATCTTCCTCACGCGAGAATTTTCCCCTTCAAGATATACCTTCCTCCACTGAAGAATTGCCTCTTTTATCTGTCCGTTTTTCTCGTAAGCATAGGCTAAAATCCTTTCCAGGATGGGTGGATGCCCCTCAAGCTGAATGGCTTTTTTAAGACCCTGGATGGCTTTCGAATACTCACAGGTCTTAAAAAGCCTTATCATGAAATCTCTGTAAATCCATAGCTCAAAAGCGTAAGGGTTGTTCTCTATTCCCTCATCGAGAAAGGCAATTGCCTCATCTACATGACCTGTCTCCTCCATAATCAAAGCACCGAAGGAATATCCCGGTACAAAATGTGGGCTGAGCTTTCCCATAGCCTTAAGCAGGGGACAGGCCATCTTATATCTTTTTTCCCTGCTCTCCGTCCAGCTGCCGAAGTATTGAATGGATTGAAGGAAGAAAAGATCAGAGACAATTTCCTTGAACCCCAAACCAGCCATCACTCCTCCTAAGAGTGCCTCCTTGGGGTGGGTATCAGCCAGCTGATAGATAACCTCTCCCAAAAGAAAATCGTGCGAGCTCGCCACTTCAGAGTCCATATTTATTTTGATCAAGAAGAGAAAAACTATGATGCAGAAAAGAATTACTCCTGTTAGCTTCTTTCTTCGTTCAATACTGATCAGCATTTTCTCATCCAGCAGCTGTGAGTTTTCCAAGGATGTCCCAGAATTCAGGAAAAGATATGGCGACACATTCAGGATTTAAAATCTTAGTTTTTCCCTTAGCACACAGGCCAGCAACGGCCAAGGCCATGGCCATTCGATGGTCCCCGTAGCTGTTACATTCTGCGCCTTTTAGCTTTCCTTTCCCCCTGATTATCATCCCATCATCTCTTTCCTCGATATCGGCACCCATCTTTTTTAATTCAGTAACCGTGGCCTTGATTCGATCCGTCTCCTTAACCCTTAGCTCCTGAGCGTCCTTGATGACCGTCTCTCCTTCGGCAAAACAGCCTACCACAGCCAATATAGGAATCTCATCGATTAGCTGGGGGATAGTTTCCCCCTCTACAACTATTCCTTTCAAGCTATCCTTCCCTCTTATTTCCAGATCTCCTACTTCCTCTTCACATCTTTTCTCCATGCGGGTAATTCTTATGTCCGCCCCCATCCGAAGCAAAGCCTCTACAAATCCCCTTCGCGTGGGATTCAAGCCAACGTTCAAAATCTTTATCTTCGATCCTTTTAAGAGTGAGGCAGCGCCGATGAAGAAGGAGGCAGATGAGATATCCCCGGGAACAAATATTTTTCCTGCCGAGGGGAAACTGCCTCCCTTCAGCCTAATCCTTAAGCCATTCACCTCGATCTCGGCTCCTAAGAACTTAAGCATACGCTCCGTATGATCGCGGGATCTACAAGGCTCAGTCAGACAAATCTTACCATCGGCATAAAGTCCGGCTAAAAGTAAACATGACTTTACCTGTGCTGAAGGAACGGGAAGAGAGTAATCCATTCCCTTAAGGTTTCCACCCAAGATGCTTAAGGGGGGAAACTGACCGTTTTTTCTTCCAAACACCTGTGCTCCCATCCTTCTCAAGGGCTCAGTTATTCTCCTCATAGGCCTTTTTGTCAGATACTCATCACCCGAAAGAACGCTATAAAAGCTTTGTCCAGAAAGAAGCCCTGCCAGAAGGCGCATCGTCGTGCCGGAATTTTCACAATAAAGGACGTTCTCCGGCTCCTTCAGTCCATCAGGTCCCCGACCGTGAACAACCAAACCATCCCGATTTTCCTCGACTTCCACCCCCATCGCTTTCATTGCCTTAAGGGTAGCCAGACAATCCCTGCCCCTTTGCATCCCCTTGATAAGGGATTTCCCTTTAGCAATGGAGGTGAGGATGAGAGCCCTATGGGAAATCGATTTATCTCCGGGTAGATAAATCTCTCCTCTCAGCTGTTTTACCGGATTTACGTAGATATAGTTAGCTGACATCTTCAAAACCATTTATTTATTCAGTGAGTTTAAACATCCCTTCCCACCGCCTTTGCCACCAAACTTACCTCCTTTACCACTTGCTGAAATTCATCCGGAACTATCGATTGAAAACCATCCGATAGTGCCTTCTCAGGCCTGGGATGTACCTCAATCATCAAACCATCCCCTCCGGCAGCTATAGCTGCCCTGGACATAGGGCGGATAAGCTCCCTTTTCCCTGTTCCGTGACTGGGATCTACGATGACAGGAAGATGACTTAACCTCTTTATCAGGGGGACTGCAGAAAGATCAAGGGTGAAGCGAGTAGCATCCTCAAATGTCCTTATCCCCCTCTCGCAAAGAATGACGTTTTCATTGCCCCGGGACAAAATGTATTCCGCTGACATCAAAAGCTCCTTTATCGTGGAGGCCATTCCTCTCTTGAGAAGAACTGGCTTGTCACTTCTTCCTACCTCCTTCAAGAGGTCAAAGTTTTGCATATTTCGTGCTCCAATCTGGATAACATCAGCGTATTGGGATACCAGCTCCACCTGCCTTGGATCCATCGCCTCGGTCACCACGGGAAGTCCTGTGGCCTTGCTTGCCTCAGCTAAATACTTCAGACCCTCTTTTCCCAAGCCCTGGAAGGAGTAAGGAGAGGTGCGAGGTTTGAAGGCCCCACCTCGGAGCAAGCCTGCCCCCGCCTCCTTGACCTTTTGGGCAATCTCAACAAGAACTTCCCTGCCCTCCACCGAACAGGGGCCAGCGATGATCACAACCTTTTTTCCTCCAATCTTAACATCTTTTACCTTGACAACCGTATCCTTCCCCTTAAACTCCCGGCTGACCAGCTTATAGGGCTTGGAGATCGGCGTGACGGATTCCACGATAAACATGGCTTCGAATATCTCACGCGTGCGGATAGGATTCTCACCAATCACACCGATTATCGTCCTCTCAGTACCCTTTGAGATGTGGGGAGTAAAACCTAACTCCTTGACCTTTTGAATTACCTGCTCCACCCCCTTTTTCGTGGTTCCGGGCTTTAAGGTAATTATCATTGTCTTATTCCTCCCGGGGATAAGAACCTAAAACCCTTAAAAACAGACACTTTTCCTCAAGTTCAGATAAGGCCTTTTTTACCGGCTCATCATCCTTGTGACCAATAAAATCGACGAAGAAGACATACTCCCATGGCCTTTTCTTGGTCGGTCGGGACTCAATCTTGGTCAAGTTAATCCCCTGCTTGCGAAAAGGAGAGAGCATATCATAGAGTGCACCTACCCTGTCCTTGATGGAAAAGAGAATCGAGGTCTTATCATTTCCACATCTTTCCGCGTAACTCCTACCGATGACAAAAAATCGGGTGTAGTTATTCGCCCTATCCTCAATGTGAGAAGCCAACACCCTCAGGCGATAAAGGGAAGCAGCCACATCAGAGGCAATGGCAGCAGAATTTGCCTCCTTTACGGCTTTTTGAGCTGCCCTTGCTGTACTTTCGACCTCGATCAACTTTGCCTTTGGCAGGTTCTCCTCAAGCCAGTTCTGACACTGGGCAAGGGCCTGGGAATGGGAGTAAACCTTGGTTATATTCTTAAGCTCTCCCCTGCCCAAAAGATGATGAGAGATCTCCAGAATGATTTCAGAACAGATCTTCAGACTTGAGTCCAGAAACATATCCAGGGTATGGCTGACCACGCCCTCGGTTGAGTTCTCCACAGGCACAACACCAAAATCAACTTGATTCTTTTCCACCTCGGTGAAGATCTGGCCAATGCTCCTCATGGGGACAAATTCTGCCCCCTTACCAAATGCTTTGAGTGCCGCCTGATGGGTGAAGGTCGCTGGAGGACCCAGATAGCCAACCCTCAGCTTCTTCTCCAAGGCCAAGGAAGTCTTAAGGATAAGATGGAAGATCTCCTCCAATGCCTCCTTAGGCAAGGGACCCTTGTTCTCCCTGATCAGGCGCATCAGTATCCTCTTTTCCCTTCCCGGAGAATAATAGCTTTTCTTTGCCCTGCTCTTAGCTCGAGCAACTTCCAGAACCTTCTCCGCTCGCCTGTTCAAAAGCTCCAGAAGCTTTGAATCAATCTCATCGATTTCCTCACGCAGTTTTTTCAGATCCATTTTATTACCTCGAAGATTCTTTCTTTAAAGTCTCCACCATCGCCTCGAGAGCCAAAAGATAACTGTTCGGACCGAATCCACTTATCTGCCCTACACAGACTCCGGCTATCATGGATTTCTGTCGAAATGGCTCCCTCTCATAGATATTTGACAGGTGAACCTCTATAGTGGGAACGTCGACGGCCAGAATAGCATCCCTTATGGCGATGCTGGTATGAGTGTAGGAGGCGGGGTTAATTATAATTCCATCTGCCCAACCTCTGCTCTCCCCAATAAGGGAGACGATTTCCCCTTCACTGTTTGATTGTCGGATCCTCACCTCGCAGCTCAGCTGTTTTGCTTTTTCCTCGATCATCTGATTAATTTGCCCAAGAGTAGTCTTTCCGTAAATATGCGTTTCCCTTGTGCCCAATAGATTAAGATTCGGCCCATGAATTACCAGTATATGCATCATTCCGCAAGCTCCTTTAAAACCTTCCTTATCAAGGGAGAAGGAACATCTTTGGTGAGGAACACGCTACCTATATCCTTTGGAAGGACGAAATGAAGTCTGCCACCCCTCACCTTTTTATCCAGGTATAAGGTGTTATAAAGCTCATCTGTATCTATTCCTTTTCTTAGTGCAACAGGTAAATTTAATCTCTCTAAAAGACTTTTCAGCCTTACAAAAGAACTTAAAGGAAAAGATTTCATCCTCAGGGAAAGCCTTGCCGCCGCCACCATCCCTATGGCCACGGCCTCCCCATGTCTGTAGCTTCTGTATCCAGCTGTCGCCTCAATGGCATGACCGATGGTATGCCCGAAGTTTAAAATTTGCCTTCTCCCCTTCTCCTCCCTCTCGTCCTCCTCCACTACCTTGGCCTTAATCTTTACCGACCGGCTCACTATGAAATGAAGGGTTTCCTCATCCAACCTCTTTATCCTGGCCGAGTTTTTCTCTAAGAAGGAAAAAAGCTCCTTATCCTCTATCATTCCATATTTTACCACCTCAGCTAATCCGGACCTGATCTCCCTTGGACGAAGGCTGGCAAGGACCGCAAGATCAATGTAGACAAAGTTCGGTTGATAAAAAGAGCCAACTAAGTTCTTACCCTGAGGAAGATTCACCGCCACCTTACCTCCCACGCTGGCATCCACCTGGGCCAACAAGGTGGTGGGAACGACGACGAAGTTTATTCCCCTCAGAAAAGTGGAGGCAACAAACCCGGCTAAATCTCCTATCACTCCTCCTCCGAGGGCAAGGATGGTGGAGGACCGATCCAGCTTCACCTCAAGACACCGAGCATACAGTCTTGAGGCCCACGTTAAGGACTTGTATCTTTCCCCTTCTGGAATTCTTGCCAGATAAACATCGAACCCTGAGGCGCTGAGGGCATCCCTTACCATATCTCCATAAAGGCTAAAGATGCGATCACTACTGATGATTAAAACCTTCTTTCCTATAGAAAATGTACTGGCTATCTTGCCAATATCCTTAAGTCTGCCCCCTATGTAGACAGGATAGCTGCGCCTGCCTAAGTTAACCTCAACTATATCCATTTTTCCTTCCTGAGGACCTCGATTATCCTCTCTGCTACCTCCTCGTCGGTTAACCTGGAGGTATCGATGGTAAAATCTGCCTTCTGATAGTAAGGTTTGCGCATCTTAAGCAGCTTTTCAATTCTTCTCTTTGGATCTTTGCACTTTAGAAGAGGTCGCTCCTGATCGTTTTCCGTCCTCTTCCATATCGTCTCCGGATCTGCTGAAAGGCAGATGATAAGGCCATTTTTCCTCAGGGCGAGCATATTTTCCTCTCTTAAGACCACCCCTCCTCCTGTGGCGATTACGCAGTTATCGCGCAAGGCAACCTCCTTGATCAGCCGGGATTCTACCTGGCGAAAGTACTCCTCTCCCTTTTCCTGAAATATCTTAAAGATCCTGCATCTTTCCCTTTCCTCGATCATCTGATCCGTGTCAAGATACCTCATTCCCAACTTTTTTGCCAATTTTCTTCCCACCGCACTCTTTCCCGTCCCCATAAAGCCAATCAGCACGATGTTCATTTATCCTCTAAAACCTCTTGACATAATCCATATAACTTATGTAGTTTCTTCTTGCCTCCTCCACGCTGTCCCCTCCGAACTTTTCCCGCACAGCTTTAGCAATCTCAAAAGCAACCACTGCTTCTGCGATCACCGAGGCTGCTGGAACAGCACAGATATCAGATCTTTCCTTAGTTGCTCTCACCTTTTCCTTGGTGAGGAGGTTCACCGAGCGAAGAGGCCTTCTGAGGGTAGATATCGGCTTCATAGCTGCTCGCAGGATTATCGGCTCTCCATTGCTCATACCCCCTTCTATGCCACCGAGGTTATTCGTTCCTCGATAAAACTTTCCTTCCTCGTGATCGTAGAATATCTCATCCTGCACCTCAGAGCCAAGTCTTTCCGCAGCGGCAAATCCCAGTCCAATCTCCACTCCCACAATGGCCTGGATGCTCATCATCGCCCTGGCCAATTGAGCATCCAGTTTAAGGTCCCATTGAACGTAATCTCCCAGACCAGGGGGAAGACCAGTGGCGATGACCTCAAATATCCCGCCAAGACTATCGCCTTTTTCCCTTGTCCTGTCGATCAAGGAAATCATCTTTTTCTCAGCTTCTTTATCCAGACAACGCAAAGGGGAGCTTTCAACCAACTGATAGTTCTCGACTGCAAGGTGCCAGTCACTCCTATCCCTTACCGACCCGATTTGGAGCACCCGGCTGTAAAAGGAAATGTTGAACTGTCGAAGGAACTTCTTGCAGATTGCCCCCACTGCCACACGGACAGCTGTCTCCCGGGCGCTGGCCCGCTCCAGCACGTCTCTTACGTCCTTCAGGTTACGCTTAATTGCCCCTGTCAGGTCCGCATGGCCTGGTCGGGGATTCGTCACCGGAGTAGTTTCTCTTAAGGAAACCTCATCTTCTTCCACCTTCATTATCTTATGCCAGTTTTGCCAGTCAAGATTTTCAATCATCAAAGCGATGGGACTGCCAAGGGTCCTGCCATGACGAACCCCGGAAAGAATTTTAACTTTGTCCTTCTCAATTTTCATTCTATCCCCACGACCATAACCCACCTTGCGACGGGCCAGATCCTTATCGATGTCCTCCGCGGTAAGTTTTAAGCCTGCGGGTATCCCCTCTAAGATGGCAATTAAAGCCCTACCGTGAGACTCTCCGGCGGTCAGATAACGCAGCATCCTTTCTCCTTCAGTGCTTTTCTCATTATCTCTACAGGTGCCCTTTGATGGGTCCAGATCTCGAAGGAAAGAGCTCCCTGATAAATAAGCATATCAAGCCCACCCATACACGAAAGCCCCCTTTTTTTGGCCGCTCGAAGTATCTCCGTCTCTCGATTATAGACGATATCATAGACAAAGGTGTTTTGGGGAAAAAGATGCGGTTTAATCAGCACCGGGTCATCCGGACGCATACCCACCGAGGTAGCATTGACGAACAAATCCACCTTGCGCATGACCTCAGGGGAGTTTCTCCGGGAAAACTCGAGAAAGCAAAGCTCGCATTTATCCTTAAAAAATTTCCGTAGATGAGATAACAATCTCCTTGCCTTCTCCTCGGTTCGATTGGTGAGCACAAGCTTTTTTATCCCCGCCTTGATCAGGGCGAAAGAAATCGCATAAGCGGCGCCTCCTGCTCCTAAGAGAAGAACGCTCTTTCCCTCAGGGTCGAATTTTCCCTCTCGGGTCAGTGACCTTATGAACCCTTCTTCATCTGTGTTATAGCCAACTAATTTGCCATCTTCATTCGAGATGGTATTCACTGCTCCGATCGAGCTTGCCTCTGGAGAAAGCTCATCAAGATAAGATATAACCTTCTCCTTGAAGGGTACGGTGACGTTAATTCCGACTATATTTAAAGCCCTCACTGCCCTGAGGGCTGTCTTTAGTTCCTCTGGCCTTACTGAAAATGGTACGTAGACGAAGTCGAGCCCTAAGTACTCAAACGCAGCATTATGGAAGATAGGCGAAAGAGAATGAGAGATAGGATGACCAATTACTCCTACTACCTTTGTCCTGCCGGTAATCTTCATGGCTTTTTTATTATATAGAGCTATTCTACCTTGTCAACAAAGGCGATATTAAAGTTAAGGGTGATGAAGGTGGGCGAAGACATCTTAGCTACCGCAAATGCCGGGTAGGAAGACAAAAATTAAAAGCTTTTCTCTTTGAAGCAAAAGCGTTGAGGGGGGAAGATGGGCTTCCATTCATTCTTCCGGAATGACCCCCTCAAGTATCCTCATTAATTTCAGCCCCATAACTTCTAAGGCGAACTTTGGGGTGACGTTATCTCGAAGATAATCTTTGGTTCTCTCTATTGTCAGGATGGCTTGCTTTATCGCCCAGGAGGAATACATCTTAGCATATCTTTTCAGCTGATCTGTCCTGTCTAAGTTAACTATCAGGTTCTGATCTCCCTTTTGATTCAGAACTAAAAGGTCGCGAAACCAAAAAAGCAGCACATCCAGAAAATCCTCAATTTTCTCCCTGTCATAACTTTTCCACCGATCAGCCAGACTAAATACATCCTCAATCTTGAGCTCACCACATATCCTGTTTAAGAGATCTTCCCTCTCCCTTAGAAAAGTCTCCTCTTTCATCAACTTCATCGCCTCTGAGACCCTCCCCTTAGATAATCTTCCAATGAGACGTATCTTTTGGGGCTCTCCGCCCAATCTTTCATTTAAGATCTTTTCTATCTGCCTGGAGGAAAGCGGAAGAAAACGGATGAGCTGGCAGCGAGAGGAAATAGTGGGAGGCAGGTTCCTCAAGGATTGAGCAATTAAGATGAGCACCGCAGTGGAAGGAGGTTCTTCCAATATTTTAAGAAGGGAGTTGGAGGCCTCTAAGGTTAATTTATCTGCCTCCTGGATAATCCAAACCCTTTTTTTCCCCTCATAAAGCTTATATCCAATCTCTCTTTTTAAGTCTCTAATCTGGTCAATCTTAATGGAATTTCCCTCTGGTTTTATAGTCCGCACATCAGGATGATTTAAATGATCAATTTTCCGACAGGAAGAGCAGCTGTCACAGCTATCCTTTCCTCCTCTTTCACAGTTTAGCGCTTTGGCAAAGGTGAAAGCGGTAAGAGTTCTTCCCACTCCCTCAGGGCCGACAAAAAGGTAAGCATTTGCAATCGAGGAGCTGGCTATATTAGCTTGAAGCATCTTTATGGCTTGCCGTTGGCCTATTATGTCTTGGAACGACATTCCTTTTGTCCTTTATCTAAGTACTTAGAAATTTCTTTTTTAACCTCTGAGAAAATCTCCCAAACTCCTCGAGTTGCTTTGATTATGCGGATTCTGTCCGGAAAGGATTTGGCAATCTCAAGATATCCCTGGCGCACCTTCTCATAAAATTTTGTATCTTCCCTTTCCATCCTGTCCTTCTTCTCAGACCGCTCCTTGGCTAAAGATGGGCTTATATCCAAGAGAAAGGTAATGTCCGGCAAGATCCCGCCTGTGACTATTTTGTTCAAATCCTCGATCCAGCTTATGCTTATTCCTCTTCCATAACCCTGATAAGCAACGGAGGCATCGACAAAACGATCAGAGATTACCACCTTTCCACCTCTCAAAGCTGGTTTGATCACCTTTTCCACATGTTCTCTTCTATCAGCCAAATATAAGAAGAGCTCACTGATCCTGCTCATACCATCAAGGGAAGGTGAAAGAAGCACCTCCTTGATTATTTTCCCCAATTCAGTTCCCCCAGGCTCACACGTCGTGAGCACCTCATATCCTCTCCTCTTAAGATAGTCCGCCAGGAGGGATATCTGCGTGCTCTTTCCACTTTTATCTATTCCCTCAAAGCTTATGAACAGCCCTTTCTTCATCTCTTTAAAGAAGGAAAGGTTTACTCTTCCTCCTCTGGAGTGAGATACTTGAAGAACTTTGAACTTAAGGGAACCACAATTGTTGTCTTCTTCGGAAGTGTCTCCTTATAGGTCTCGAGGGTCTTCAGGAAATTAAAGAAATCCGGATCCTGTTTGTAAGCCTCTGCGTAGATCCTGGTGGCTGTGGCATCTGCTTTTCCCTTTATCTGTTGAGCTGTCTTGTAAGCCTCCGCGCGAATCCGTGCCAGCTCCTTTTCCATTTCCCCTAATATCTTTGCCCTTTCCCCTTCTCCCTCGGATATATATCTATTTGATATTCTCTCTCTTTCCGCCTTCATCCTGGCAAATACGGCATGGGTGTTTGCCTCGGGCAGGTCCGCCCTCTTTATCCTCACATCCACTACCTTTATCCCGTACCTCTTAGCTATCTGATTAGCTCTCCTTGTAGCATCGAGCATTATCTTTTCCCTTCCCACCTCCACCTTCTCTTCCTCTTTTTCCCTTTTCAGAAGAGGCTCTACTGCCAACATCTTTCTATTTGAGGTCCTCAAGACATCTATGAAATTGTGCTTTCCCACCTCAGTCCTTACAGCAGCGTAAATTATATCGTCCAGTCTTGCCTGCGCTCCTGCCTCGTTTCTCACCGTCTTCATAAATAAAAGTGGATCGACTATCCTCCATCTGGCGTAGTTGTTGAGGAAGATGTACTTTTTGTCCTTGGTAACGCACCTTCTTGCCTCCACATCATAGCCCAATAGCCTATCCTCAAATTTGTTCGCCTTTTGAATAAAGGGAATCTTCACGTATAGACCCGGCTCTTTTATCACCTTAATCGGTTTCCCAAGCTGAGTGACCACCACCTGATTTGTCTCGTCAACCGTAAAAAGGGCACTGTTAAGCGTGAGAAGACCGATTATGGCTATGATAAATTCAATTATTCTCAATTTGCTCATGTCTTTTCACCTCACTTGGATGAACCTTCCAAACCTTTCCCCCTAAGGTTCAAGAACTTTATGAACCCTTCCTCCTCAGGTATAACTATCTTTTCGATGTCGGGCAGAATCTCCCGCATCGTCTCGAGATACAGCCTGTCCTTCGTAACCTGTTTGGCCTTTCTGTATTCCCTCAGCCTGGCCAAGAATCTATTTGCATCGCCTTCAGCACGTCTTATCCTCTCCACAGCGTATGCCTCTGCCTGCCTTATTATCTTCTCCGCCTCACCCTTAGCTCTGGGAATCTCCTGATTATATTTTCCCAGGGCTTCGTTGACCAATCGCTCTCTGGTCTCCTTTGCACTTGCAACCGCCTCAAAGGCCGCCTTCACCTCTCCAGGAGGATGAACATCCTGTAGCTTCACCGTAACCACCTCTATGCCGCTTTCGTACAAGTCCAGAATCTCCTGAAGTTTTTCCGCCACAGCTTCCTGGATTTCCTCCTTGCCAATGGTCAATGCCTCGTCAACGCCTCTGTCCCCGACGACCTGCCTCATCGATGCCTCTGCGGCATCCTTTATCATCTGTTGAGGACCTCTGATGTTAAAAAGATATTTTTTAGCATCCTTAATCCTGTATTGAACTATGAACCATAGCTCGACTATGTTCATGTCCCCTGTCAGCATTAAAGCTTCCTCCTCCACAGGCTCATAAATTGCTGGAGGACCCTTCTTTATCGTCCGGTAGCCGATCTCCATCTTCTCAATTTTGGTCACCGCTACCTTATCTACCCTTTCCACAGGCCATGGAATGTGATAATGCATTCCGGGACCCGTAGAAACCGTATATTTACCCCAGCGCCTTACCACTCCCTCCTCATTTGGATGAACGATATACATCCCGGACAGGAGCCATATAAAGATGATTGCCAACACCATCCACAAGGCAATCCTTTTTTTGTTCATTTATCTTTCCTCTCCATCTTTTTATTTCATAATTCCATAGGTGGTAAATATTCTCAGCACCTCATTCGGTAGCTCCTTTATTTTGTCTTTCTTTATGATCACGTACTCAGACATAAGTGACCTGGCAAACTTCTCGTGCTCTGAGCCGATGACGAACAGGAAGGGAAGAATTCCATCCTCCGGCAGTTTCTGGAGGAGAGCTCTCACCTCTTCCGGAACGTCCGGTTCTCCATCAGTTATTATGGACAGACCCTTTGGTCTGCCCTCTATTTTCTTGAGCTTGTCGGACACATACTTTATCGCATTCACCATCAACGTCCCTCCGTAGGGATAAAGAGACATCACCCTTGCCCTGTTCTCAGGGGTGTAATCCTCCCCGAAATCCTTTATCACATACACTGTATCCTTGTATTCCATCAGTTCCCTCAAGGTATTCCCACCCGAGTGGAAGGCGAAGATGCCAAAGGGATAACCCGAATAGCTCAGTGCTTCTCCCTGGATCAGGAGAGCTTCCTTGATGGAATCAATTACCCTGTATCCGAACCCGAATCCCGTAGAGGCACTTATATCAGCTAATATCGCCCAGGCTACCTTCCTCTTAACAGGGGCTCTCTTCCGGAATATCTTCTTTTTCGCCGGCCTTACCCCCGTGGCCTCATATTCTAACTCCGCCTGCACATACTCCCCTATATCTATCTCCTCCCCCTCCTTTGCCATCTTCTTTCCCCGATATCTTTCCTCCAGCTTCTTAAAATAACTTTCAATAGCCCTGATCTCACCATCGTACTTATTTATTATCCTCTGCGATTCCCTCACATCGTAAAGAGAGGGTTTGGGAACTTTTAAGTTTACCCCAGGAGTTGGCTTCGGCACCAGTCTAATGAGGGGTCTGCTTCTATGAGGATCATATCTGCTATTTAAATCTTCACTTCTTTTCTCAGTTCTCTTTCCTTCATCCATCTGGTCCCTGAAGGATTTCTCTTTTTCATCCTGCTCACCTTCCCCCTCTTTTCTCTTTTCTCTCTTTCCCTCTTCCTTTCTCTGCCCCTTTTCTCTTCCTTTCTTTTCCCTGTCTGCCTTAGCTTGGTCCTCTCTTCTCATCTCCTTTTCCCGCTCAATCTCCTTGGCCTCCTCAGAACTTCTCATCCCCTCCTTTCTATTTTCTTCCTTTTTTATCTTCTCTCCTTCCCCCTGTCCGGCCTTCCTTTCCTCTTCTCCTCTTCCTTCCCCTGGCTTTACAGAACCCCTGTACCTTCTCGGAATACCGGGATACATCTTATCATGACCCCGGCCACCAAAGGGGGGAAGGGAAGTCATCGGCCCCTTTATGTCAAAGTTTTCCTTGAACTTGTCATAGATCTTCTTGGTCGCGGCAAAGGAAGCATAAATGTCCTTACCCTCAGCTGATCGAGCAATATCCACGCATTCCTTCAAAAGCTTCTGATACTCCTCAGGTACCTCGTCAACGGTCTCATCGAGCAGGGTCTTCTCTAAGAAGAACTCCCTGAAGGCGTCCAGCTTCCTTCCCTTCTTCAGCAAATACTTCGGACTTGGCCGTCTGGAAAGATACACTCGTCTTTCCTTCTCCTCTGAAAACCGCCTCAGTCCAGGAAGTTCCTCTCTGGCCCTGCGGTCTATCCTGTTGTCCTCGACTATGTTGAATATCTCATGGGCAAGGGTGGAATTTTCCCTGAAGTGGTCCTGAAGAAAGAAATCCTCCAAGAATCGATTTACATACTTGGGGTTGTACTTATCAGAACCGCTTATTTTTCTGTGTAGCTTGATGAACTCCTTTATATGGTCCGACTCATGCCTTACCGCGTTGGCGACCATCATCTGATTGTCCGACTCATCCCGGCAAAGACTAAACTGAAGGGGAAGATATATCTTCTCACCATCGGTAAAGATGGCCGCTCCGGTGAGAGCGGGAAGGAAAGTCCTCTTATTGAAAATGAGAGGATGTCTTCTGCTCGCTCCTTCACCTATTCTAAAATCCACTATTCTTTTAAGCTCCTCTCTTATCTTTTCACAATTGGCCACCTCTTATCACCTCCTCACTCTCTTGTCGATCTTCTCCATCAGTTTCTTGTACAGGGTCCTATCGCTCTCATAGGTGGACTTCGGGTTGAGCATATGTACTTCTATCAGCTTCTTGAGGGGTTGGTTGGCGTTTTGAGCTGCCTGACAGACCTCAACAGCTCCTCTGAGTCCCATATCTCTTCTATAGCCCTTCAGCACCTCTCTGAAGTCAAAAAGTAAATCGGTTATCATCTCGGCTATCTTATCATCCACCTTGGGTGCCCTTGACTTTAGTATCTTGATGGTGCCTTCCTTGTCCGGATAATCCATCCTTATCTGAGCCCACCTCTCGAGAAAGGCATCGCTGAGCTCAATGGAGGTATATTTGCTGTCCAGGTTTCCCGAGGAGACTATCTTAAAATTTTCTCCCCCTTCGATGACCTCAAACCCATACTGTGACTGAACCGTTATTTTTCTGTCATCCAGAACGCCGTGCAGGCCGTACAGTACACCGGGATCCACGGGCCCTATCTCCTCAAAGTAGAATATGCCATTGTGGACCATAGCTAAAATCAAAGCTCCTGGCGCCTTTATGGGCTTTGGATCAGCAGGAACCCAGGAGCCAACTATGTCATCCATGGTCGTTTCCCTGTTTCCGGTGGGAGACATATAAAAGGGCAGGTTATTTATATAAGCGTAGTACTTGATCATCGTGCTCTTTCCACAGCCAGTCGGTCCGTTCAAAAGCACGGGCTTTCCCTTATCCATCAGTTCACAGAAGAGCTCCCACTCCCCCCTTTGATCCACGTACTCCACAGCTTCAGTTACCCTGTTGACCGGGTAGTTCAGGAGGACAAAGTTCCTGTACCTTCCTTCCTTAGCCTCCTTCGGCACCTCAACGGACTTGGAGACCTTAGCCTCCTTGTCCTTCAGTTCCTCCATTAACCTGTCCAGCACGATTAAGGAAAGAAAGTCGAGAAGGTCAAATGCCTCCTCTATCTCCAGAAGTCCTCTGATCCTGGACTCCTTCCTGAAGAGATAAAAACTTCCCACACTTACGTTCCTTTTGATGTCATAGCCCTTAAAGAAGCCGTTTTTCTTAAGCTTTTCCCTTTGCCTTCTGTTCAGTTTTCGCTCGTCGATGACCATTATCTCGTAGACGTCGGATGCTGACTTGAGAACTAAGGTCTGCTCATCCTTGAAGGATAGATATGTTGTCCTGTTGCGACTCACCATCCTTATGTGATAATCCTCTATGGGGTAGTTTTCAGCCATCCAGACGCTCAACCTACCAATCCTCTTCAGATGAGCTCCTTCGACCATATCTATATGGTAATGCACAGGAAGATATATCTTCTCCGTAAGAGGAGGAAAATCCAGCTTTATCATCTTTTCCGAGGAAAGGTCCTTGATCAGAGCAGATTTTTCCTTAAACTCCACTATGCATCTTTTCATCTTTACCTTCCCCCTTTGCTATTTTTGACCGCATTCATTCCTCCCAGATCTTATCAAAATCGCTTCCTTCCCCTTCCTCCTCCGGTCCCTCTATCGGGATGTGCCATACGTCCAGTTCCTCCCCCTCAGGTTCTATTCCGTTGACTATGTAATTGCAAAAGGCAAAGGAATCCCGATATCTTCCCTTATACTCCACGATGAGTCCCTTGAACTCGTTGCATTTTGCGAAGGACAGAGCCACAGGTTCCCATTCCTTAGCTAACCTCTCGTTTTCTCTTTCCAAGAGTCTACTCAAAGATGACTTTTTTTCTACATCATCCTGCGTTTTTAAAAATCTTTCCTCAAGCCCCTTTATTCTTTTCCCCCTTCTCTTAAAATGAGCTAACAGGCCTTCATTGAGTGAGATATATCTTTTCAAGAGACGCCTTCCCGCAGGAAAGGCACCAATCTGAAAGAAAGGAGAGGTAAATGTGCCCAGATCAGCTAACCAGGAAACGAGAAGACCACAAATGACATCTCCGAATACGAAATAAAAGCCCATAATCACCGCCATAACCTTAAGATCCGCACAGGTAGCTATCATAAGAGTGGCCCAGCCGAGCACCTCTGTCAGAAGGCCATATTTTATAGCCTTTCTGGCAGCATATTTCCTTAGTTCCTCCAATCCCTTATAAGTCGGATTTATCCTCATTCTTCCGGGTCCGAAGCTCTTTTCAAAGCCCCTGCTCAAATATCTGATAAAATCCTCTTCTTTATCCTTGATGCTTATCTCAAAGAGACGGGTAATTCTCTCGGTAAATACTTTAAAATATCTATAGATTTTTCTGCCGCTTTCAACCCATATGATTGCCCGGCAGTCGCTATCATCTCCGTAGATTCTTGACTGACAAGCTTCCTTTATCCTTATCTCAAAAAACTTGCTGTCTATATATACGCCTATACCTTCCCCTAACTCATCATGAAGTTCCTTTATCTTCATCTTTGCTCAAGGGAAGCTATCTTCCCATAAACCTCCTTATGAACTCCTGCTCGAAGACTCTCCTCGCTATGGCTAAGGGTAAAAACCGCAAAAGCTCATCGATGCCAGCTTCAATGTCAGTGCTGGTATAAAGAAGGGTGGATATATCGCTCTCTCTGGCAAAGCAATAGACCCTTCCCTTAATCTTTGAGTCCTCGAGGAGGTAAGAATGTGTTAAACCTGTTTTTTCCAGCCTTTCCTTGAGCTTTCCCCTCCCCTCCCTTTCCTCAACGAGAATCGTCTCCTCCTTGGATAGCCTGCTAAACGAAACATATACACCGTCTATTCTTAACCTGTTAGATCTTTCCAGATAGGCGACCTCTTCTCTTCTCTTGTTGTAGACCCTGATGCAGGAAATCGAGGGGTAAAAGGTCTCAACCCATCCCGCTATCTTTCCACAGGCCATTATCTTAGATCTTACGGGAAGGATTCCTCCTCTCAGGATGAAGTCATAGTCGATATGCCCTATAAGCTCATTTTTTCTTTTTACCAGAAACAGGAAAGTTCTACCTTTTCCTGTCCTGACGATATACTTTGCCATCTTCTTTTAGGAAGGAGACGGTAATTCTTACCACTATAATTTTAGCGAACTTTAGCGTTTAGTCAATTAGGTTGGTATTTTTTCTTTAATTTTACCAGAATTGATGAGGCGGAGAGAAAATTCATCTATAAAGATTTTTCGTTATCTCCTTTATTTTGTCCCATACTGCCCTCGCCACCTCCCTCTTGCTTCTTTTGGAAAGGTGAGTTAAGTTTCCATATCGATCGATGAGGACCACGATGTTGGTATCCACGCCGAAACCGGCTCCTTCCAGGGTAATGTCATTAGCCACAATCAAATCAAGGTTCTTCTCCCTCAACTTCCTCTTTGCCTCCTCTTCCAGGTTTTCCGTCTCGGCACAGAATCCCACCAAGATCTTGCCTTCCTTTCTTTTCCCCAACTCGCTTAAAATATCTGGATTTTGCCTCAGCTCCAAGGTGAACCTTTCCCCGACCGATTTTTTAATCTTGCCCTCCCTTTTCCTTTCAGGTCGAAAGTCCGAAACCGCCGCTGCCATCAAAACTCCATCAACTCGCGCAAATTCTTCCATCACCTTTTTCCTCATCTCTTCGGCCGATTCCACGCGATAAAATTCAGCCTCAGCAGGAGGAACAAGTGAGGTGGGACCGCTGACGAGAATTATCCTCGCACCCCGACATATTCCCTCTTCGGCCAGGGCATAGCCCATCTTCCCGCTTGAGTAATTGCTGATAAAGCGCACCTCATCTATCCTCTCCCTGGTGGGGCCAGCAGTCACCAGAAAGCATTTTCCTTTAAACTCGTCCCTGCATTGAATGAGGCTTTCCAGGCACTCCACGATGCGGGAAGGCTCGCTCATTCGCCCTATGCCCACCTTGCCCGAGGCCAGCTGGCCCTTCTCCGGTCCGATGAACTTGACCCCAACTCTTTTGAGCTTATCTATGTTCTGCTGAAGGATAGGATTGACATACATCTGATGATTCATCGCCGGAGCAATGAGCACAGGGGCCTTGGTGGCTAAGGCGACGGTGCTGAGGATATCATCGGCAATCCCATTGGCGAGCTTGGCTATTATATTAGCGCTGGCTGGAGCAATTAGAAGGGCATCGGCGAGCTCAGCTAATGAGATATGCTTTATCTTATCCTCCTGCCTGAATAACTCGAGAACCACCCTCCGGGAGGCCAGAGTCTGAAAGGTGATGGGGTGGACGAAGTAAGTGGCTGCCCTGGTCATAATGGGATATACCTGGGCCCCTCTTTTCCTCAGAAGCCTTATGATCTCAGCCGCCTTGTAGGCAGCGATGCTCCCGGTTATTCCTAAAAGGATGTTCTTGTCCTTCAATGCAGAAACCATTTACGAAGGTATCCTCCCTTTAAAACTTAATGAGGGAAAAGACATCGTATTCCTTAAGCTTATCTCTTCCTTTCAGGGACGTCAGCTCGATCAAAAAACAAACCCCGGCTATTTTCCCTCCTAACTTTTCCACCAGGTCACAGATTCCCCTCGCTGTTCCCCCTGTAGCCAAAAGGTCATCGAAGACCAGGACCCTATCCCCCCTTCTGATAGCATCCTGATGTATCTCTATTGTGTCCTGTCCATATTCCAGCTCATAGGTGGTTCTTTCCACCTTATAGGGAAGTTTTCCCGGCTTTCGGACGGGTACAAACCCCAGGCCAAGTTTGTAGGCAAGAGGTGCCCCTAAGATGAAGCCGCGAGCTTCCACGCTGACCACCAGATCAAGTTCCTTTCCCTGGTAATGCCTGGATAAAAGGTCAACAGCCCTCCTAAAGGAAGAAGGATCCTGCAAAAGCGGAGTGATATCCCTGAACAAAATTCCCTTCTTGGGAAAGTCCGGTATATTTCTGATCTTCTTTGCTAACTTTTCCATCTTCCTCTCCTTAAATAAGTAAGATAGTTCTTAAGTGGTAGCATTAGAAGATCGCCAATCCTTAATTTCAAGCTGATAGATCTTCTCGCCCTTCCATCGATTTATACGGGGGGTAAAGACCACATCCACCTCACCTGAAATTAGCATTTCCTCCTCGTACCTAGCCAGACCAAATCCAATGGCCTCAAAGCTCACCTTGCCTTTACCAGAGCTTAAAGACGTTCTAAAACAACCTCTACCCACCACTTTGACTGGTGAGGAAAGACGTAGGTCCTCGCTCAGAAAAAGAGGAACGGGATTCTCCACACCATAGGGAGGAAGAAGTTCTAACTCCTCAAAGACTTTCTCGTTCAGCTCCTCTAAGCCTATCTTAGCATCTATAAGATAGGAAGGGGTTAGATCCTCCGGGCTTAGCATTTGCCTGGCCAGCTCATTCAACCTTCTTTCCAGTTTATCTATGTTCTCCACCCGGATGTCCATTCCGGCGGCCATCTTATGACCTCCAAAACTGAGGAGCAGATCGCTGCATTCCTTCAGAGCTTCAAATATGGGAAACTCAGGAATGCTTCTCGCCGAACCTCTGGCCACATCGCCATCCCGGGAAAAGATAATAATGGGGCGAAAATACCTTTCCTTAAGGTAAGAGGCCACCAGACCTATCACTCCCGGATGCCATCCCTCCTTAGCAAGGACAATTACCGCTTCTTCTTTTTTTGCCAGGAGCTCTTCGGCCTCTCGGCACATTCTCTCCTCTATCCTCTGACGCTCGCTGTTTTCCCTGTTCAGCTCCTGAGCAAGCCTGAAAGCTTGTCCTGAAGAGGTGCAAAGAAGAAGTTTTACTCCCTTTTTTGCTAAGGAAAGACGGCCACAGGCATTAAGCCTGGGGGCAAGGACAAACCCCACCTCCCTCTCTCCAATTTCTCTTCCGGAAAGGCCGGTTGCCTCGATCAATGCCCTAAGGCCTACATTAGAGGTATGTTGAAGATGCTCCAGACCCAACTTTACCAATACCCTGTTCTCACCCCTTAAGGGAACCAGATCAGCTATGGTCCCTATGGCGACCAGATCCAGATATTTATAAAGGTCCACCTTTTCCTCAGGAGAAAGCCTTTCTCTCAGGGCTTGAGCTAATTTGAAGGCAACTCCTACTCCAGCCAATTTCTTAAAGGGATAGGAACAGTCAGGCTGGTCAGGATTGATGACGATCAAGGAAGAGGGGAGGACGTTCCTGACCCGGTGGTGATCGGTAACTATCACCTCTATACCCAACCTTCTGGCGTATTTTACCTCCTCAAAAGAGGAAGTTCCGCAATCACAGGTGATGATAAGGTCAATCCCTTTGCTGGCTGCCTTATCTATAGCACTCCTGTTCAAACCGTATCCTTCCTCTTTTCTCTGGGGGATGTAAAAATAAGCGGAAACTCCCAGGTCCCTTAAAAAGAGTGACAAAAGAGAGGTGGCGGTAATACCGTCCACGTCGTAGTCGCCAAAGATAAGAATCCTCTCCCTGCGTGAAAACGCTTTAAGAATTCTCTCGGTTGCCCTCTCCATCCCCTTCATCAAGAAGGGACTGTGCAGGTCTTTTAAAGAAGGATGAAGAAATTGCTCGACCTCACCTTCCTCTATTCCCCGATTATGTAAAAGCTGAACCATAACTGGAGAAAGGTTCCAGCTTCTGGAAAGAAAGGTAGCTAAATCCTGATTTAATGGCTCTTTAACGATCCACCTTCTTTTCATCATAAAATAAGTTATCCCCTTTCAAAGAAATTATAGGATAATTCAAAAAAGAAGTCAATCTTCCATCCTCTAAAAAGTGTCCCAATTTAGAAAATGTTGACTACCTTTAAAAACTCTGCTAAGTTTTTGAAAAAAACAGTCATATCGAGTCAAAATTAAGGGAGAGAACGATGAGAAAAGCAGAACTCGTAATCATCGGTGCTGGCCCAGCCGGCTATGTAGCTGCCATCAGGGCCAGTCAACTCGGCGCTGAGACTGTCCTGGTGGAAAAAAATACGGTGGGAGGGACCTGTCTTAATAGAGGTTGCATTCCCACCAAATCACTTCTTTCCTCTGTTGAGGTCTTAAACCTTGCCAGAAGAGCGCAGGAGTTTGGCCTTGAAGTAGACAAGGTAAGGCCAAATCTTTCTTCAATGGTGAGGCGAAAGGACAGGATAGTGGACCAGCTTCGAAGAGGGGTTCATTATCTTCTCAGGGCAAACAAGATTAGCCTGGTTCAGGGAAGAGCACAATTTCTTTCACCTCACAGAATCAAAATAGATACCCCAGGTGGGGTAGAGGAAATTGAGGCCAAGAAAGTCATCATCGCCACAGGCTCCAGACCTCTCATCCCCTCATTCATCGATGCTTCTCATCCCCAAGTTTTGACCAGCGAGGAGGCGTTAAAACTTGACAAGGCACCCCAAAGCCTCCTCATCGTCGGAGCCGGAGTGATCGGCTGCGAGCTCGGCACCATCTTCTCCAGCCTGGGAAGCAGGATCACCATGGTGGAGATGATGAATCAGATTCTACCTGCAGAGGACAAAAGAGTTTCCCAGCAGCTGGAAAGAATCTTTCAAAAAAGGGGAATAAAGGTTCTCACCGGGACCAAACTGGAAAAGATAACCGAGTACCGAGAAGATGGTCTTGTCGCAAGACTGGAAAACGGCGAGGAACTTGAAGTTGACAGAATCCTCATCTGTATAGGCAGGGTGCCTGATACGCAAGAGCTTGGTCTGGAAAGGTTGGATTTAGAAGTTGACGAGAAGGGAAACATCAAGGTCAATGAACGAATGGAGACCAGCGTTGAGGGGGTTTATGCGGCAGGGGATGTCATCGGAGAGCCTCTGCTTGCCCACGTAGCCTCCAAGGAGGGAATAGTTGCCGTAGAGAATGCCTTGGGGATAAACTCCAGGATGGACTACAGCGCCGTTCCTCATTGTATCTTCACTCTTCCTCAAATAGGGACGGTTGGACTGAGTCCTGATGAGGCAGAGGAAAAGGGGATAAAGGTGAAGATAGGCAGGTTTGCATTCTCTGCCAACGGGAAAGCACAGGCTATGGGAGAGACAACGGGATTTGTCCAGATAGTTACAGAAGGGAAAAAAATTTTAGGAGCACAGATTATAGGACCTCAGGCCACCGAACTCATTCATGAGATGGCCCTGGCCATCAAATGGGGTATCGATGTAGAAAAATTGGACCAGACCATCCACGCCCATCCCACCTTATCCGAGGCCATCATGGAAGCTGCTCTCAGTGCTCAGGGAAAATCCATTCACTCAATTTAAGGAAGATGCTATGCTTATCCTGGGAATAGAGACATCCTGCGACGAGACATCAGCGGCGGTGGTGGAGGATGGTAGAAACATCCTCTCCAACGTGGTATCTTCTCAAGTGAAGCTACACCGAAAGTTTTGGGGAGTGGTCCCGGAGATTGCTTCGAGAAAGCATCTGGAGATGATCATCCCTGTAATCGAGGAATCTTTGGAAAAAGCTGGTATAAAGTTAACGGACCTGGATGCCATCGCCGCCACCTACGGACCGGGACTCTTAGGGTCTCTCCTCGTGGGATTGACCGTGGCCAAGGGAATAGCTTATGCCCTGAAGTTGCCCTTTGTAGGCATTAATCACTTAGAGGCACATCTTTACGCCAACTTCCTTGAACATCCCGAGATCAAATCCCCCCTGGTGGGCCTGGTCATCTCCGGGGGACACACCGATCTGGTCTACTTGGACAGGGAGGGAAGATACTATCCCTTAGGTACCACCAGGGACGATGCCGTAGGGGAGGCCTTCGATAAGGTAGCTAAGATTCTCAGGTTAGGTTATCCTGGAGGACCGATAATCGAGAAAGTAGCCAGGCGGGGAGATCCTCAATCCATAGACCTCCCTCTGGTTCGTTTTAAGGAAGATACCCTGGATTTTAGTTTCAGTGGAATAAAGACAGCTATATTATATTACGTAAAGAAGCTGGAGGAAAAAGGAGATCCTGTTCCCGTCCCAGATTTGGCCGCCAGCTTTCAGATGAAAGTGGCCCAGATGCTCACAGAAAGGCTGCTCAAAGCAGTTCGCTTGAAGGGAGTAAAACAGGTAATCTTAGGAGGGGGTGTTTCTGCCAACCTGTTTCTTCGTTCCTTCATAGAAAGGAAAAAGCCCAATGATTTAAAGGTCTTTTTCCCCTCCTTAGAGCTTTGTACCGACAACGCAGCTATGATAGCTGCCTGTGCATATCCCAAGGTAAAAGAAGGTAGACTCTCCCCCCTCTCCTTAGATGCCAGACCTAACTTAAGTTTCTGACCAATTTTTCTTTTGTCTTTTCAGATCCGCACGATCACCTTTATACAGGAATCCTTGTTGTCCCGGGCAAACTTTAAGGCCTTTTCCGTCTCCTCGAAGGAAAACCTATGCGTTATAAGGGTCTTAAGGTTTATGCTGCCCTCCTGGGTCAGCTTTACGGCTCGAGGATACATGTTCGCATACCTGTGCATTCCCAGGACATCCAGTTCCTTAAAGACAATCTGCTTTGTATCCAGAGCTATCTCATCCTCACCTGGCAGACCCACCAGAATCACCCTTCCACCTTCCTTGGCCAGTTTTACCGTCTGCTTTACGGTAACTGCGCTTCCCGCTGTCTCGAAGACGACGTCAAAGCTGGAGCTCAGCTTCTTCCAGATATCCTCCTCCTTAGGGTTGATCACCTCATCCGCACCCAGTTCCTTAGCCTTGGCCAGCCTGAACTCATAAAGGTCGATGACGCTCACCTCAACTCCCCTCATGCATCGGACTGCCTGCAAGGTGGTAAGGCCTATAGGTCCGGCTCCTAAGATGAGGACCTTATCTGTAGGCTTGATCCTGGCCCTTTCTGCGGCATACAGTCCCACCGCTAAGGGTTCAAATAAGGCTGCCTCATCAAAGCTTATTTTCCGAGGAATCTTAAAGGCAAAATCCGCCGGATGGGCGACATATTCCACGAAAGCACCATCTATGGGAGGAGTGGCCATAAATCTAATTTTCGAACAAAGATTATACCTTCCGCTCTTACAATGCTCGCACATTCTGCAGGGAATTCCCGGCTCCAAGGCTACCCTATCTCCCACTTTAAGGTCATCAACTTTCTTTCCCACCTCCACAACCTCTCCTGAACACTCATGCCCTAAGATAAGGGGTCTTCTCACCACAAACTTGCCTATCCTTCCCTCCTGGTAGTAATGTATGTCAGAACCGCACACGCCCACTGATCTTATCCTCACCAGAACCTCTCCTTCCTTTGGAGAAGGCTCCCGTATCTTCTTTTCCACTATTTTTCCGGGTCTTTCAAGATACATAGCTCTCATCTTCACCTTCCTCCTTCTCCCTAACTTAAGTCTTTCTCAGGCCCACCTCTTCACCCTTTCTAAAAGCTCCTCAGCTTCCTCTACACTGTCGCAATATGTCTCCAGCAAAAGGTCCTCGGGTGAGAGCTCCTTTTCTCACCCATTTCTTCATCTCATTTTAACAGATTCATTATCCTGTCCATATCCTCGCTTATCTTGTGAACTCTTCCCTCCGGGTCACTTTTGTCCGGCGGAAGCTCCGCAGTCAGGTAATCATCATAACCAACCTCTTTTAGGGCTTCCATCACCGCCTTCCAGTTCACATCACCCTGCCACAGGTAGACAAAGGACTTTGAGGAAAGCCTAAAGTCCTTCAGGTGGACTTTTTTTATGCGCTTTCCCAAGCTTCTTATCCAATGCTCAGGATATCCATAAAGAAGGATGTTGCCCACATCAAAATAAGCCTTCACGATATCGCTGCCGAAACCATCTACGTATTCCTTAAACTCTATGGGACTTAAGAGAAACTTATTCCAGACATTTTCAATCCCGATAAATATTCCTTTTGCCTCATATTCAGGGATAATCCTCTTGATATTGGCTACGGAGTTTTTCATGGCTTCCTCGTAGGTTACATCCTCCTTTACCAGCCCCGGAACCAAAAGGACAGTATCTGCTCCCAAAAACTCAGCGCATTCTAAGGACCTTCTCATACCTGAGATTGCCTTTTCGATGTCCGAGCTGTCCTTGCTGGAAAATGGATGCTGCCAGTGACCCTCATTCATAATTGAGGGAACCTTTACTCCTGTCTCCTCTGAGGCTCTCTTAATTTCCTCCAGCTCGCTTTGGCTTTCAACGGTAGAAACCTCAACACCATCAAATCCTGCTCTTTTAGCCAGTTCAAATTTTTCTCGGTAAGAATACCCCTCTGGAAGTCCTCCTATATAGATACCTTTCTTCATCGAAAACCTCCAGTTTTTAATTCATACATAATTTAATCCCGGCCAAACTAACGGCAAAGGAAAGATGCTCCGCAAAATCTTTGATATCTTCTCGCTCACTTTTAAAGCTACCTTAGGCTCTTTGTTACCAAACACAATCTGAGTAAACATCTTCTGATCAAGGACAGCCTGCTCTTTTCCAAGCTGGATGATGAAACTGTCACCTTCCTGAGCAAATTTGACAAGATCAGCTTCTTTTTTACCTAAACGCTCCTGAAGATAGGAGCAGAACCTCTCCATAAGCCTGGGAAGGTTTATTATCTTGACTGTGTGGCCTGGTATGTTCTTCGTAGTCCAGTCAAGACCCATCCTCTGACACAGGTAAACAAACTCTTCATCATAAAAGGGAACGCTAAGGATCAGCTCCTGGACACCATACCTGTCAAAGAGAGATCCTATGGCATCAAGGATTGCCCCTCTTGCACCTGAGTACTCAGCTATGTAGCTAACTTTTCTTTCCCCTTCTTGTGTGGGAAGTTGAGATACCAGATAGCCCAGGATCCTTTCATCCTTACGGATCAACAAGGTCTGCGCTTTTCTATTCATAGCGGCACCGGTGCTCAAGATCATCCTGAAATCCTCTAAGGAGCGATGAAACCTTACCGGCTCCTCCTGATAAAGCTTGACTATCTCCTCTAAGTATTCTTCCTTGTAAGGGAAAAGCTCGACATCTGAAAAATTAAAGCATTTTAACTTATCCTGAGGAACTCTAAACTCATATATTATCCCTGCCTCCACACAACCAGCTCTTCTATAAAGCCCGCGTCCACCGGAGACCAGCATGATGTCGACCCCATCCCTGTCCAGTTTTTCCATGGCATCCTTCAAGAGCAAGCTCGCAAGCCCCCTTCCCCTGTATTCAGGATGGGTGCACACGGAGCCAATGCTGCCGAGTTTTGTCGTGCATCCATAAACTATTATCTTTGATTCGGAAATACCAATGTGAGAGACGACCTTACCATCTTCCAGCACAATGCGCATATTTTCCAGGTTATCGTAATTGAATATCAGCGGATACCACTTTCCCATATTAGGCGGCTCATTCCTGCTTTCCCGAAATACATAGTTTACCAGTTTTAAGACCTCTTCAAACTCCTCTCTTTTAGTTCCTCGAGGCCCCTGCATTCTTAATCCTCCCTGGACTAAATCCGGCCAAGACAATAATAGTAAGCCAGCCCTAAAAATTCATGAAGGAGGAGTCTTATGTTCCTCAAGTTCTGATAAAATCCGAACCTGTAAATCTCGCTCTCCTTTACCGGTGCGGGCAAAACCTTAAAGCCCTGTTCCTTAAAGCAACAAAGAGCCCTTCGCATATGATAAGGGGAAGTTACCAGGATTATTTCTCCCTTGATGCCGCGCTGACGAAGAACTCTTTTCGTATATACAGCATTTTCGTACGTATTTGAGGATTTAGCTTCCTTTATCATTACCTCTGTAGCAACACCTTTATCCAGGGCTATCTCATACATCTCCTCAGCCTCAATCTTTCCTGCGACCCTGTCCCCACCGCTTAAGATAAGATACTTTCCCAAACCTTGCTTAAATAAAAAGACCCCGTAGCTGACCCTCTCCTTCGTGCTGACGCCCAAGGTCCCGTCCCTCTTCAACCCTCCTCCCAGAACTACGATGGCCTCGGAGGGCTGAAGAACCTCTTCCACGTTCAGAATCTCAGCAAGTTCTCGTTGGGTGAAGGGAAGGTATAAAATGCCAAAGGATATGACGACCGCTACGAGGAAATTTCTTAGTTTCCTCATGGAAGCTGACATTTTCAAAAGATACCTTAAATCATATTCTATTTAACCCTCACGCTTTTTCGCTCCTGCACGCGAATCTTCCACCCGGATCAGGAAAGGCGAGATTCTATGGCCGCCACTACCTTCTTCTCAAAATTAGCGATCCTTCCCTCCAGAACATCATCGAATTTTACCGGTTTTCCCAGTTCAGCAGACTCGTAAAGAGCATAGGATAGAGCCATTGCTTTCAGCCCTACAAGTGCATCTGTTTCCGGCCCTTTGCCAGTGGCAATCGCCCTGAAAAAATCTTCATATTCGCTGGCTACAGAGTTCTCTCTCACATCGGAAGCATATTTTTTGACTAATTCTTCCTTGGAAATTACCTGCCCACTTTTAAGCTCAACTCCTCTTTCGCCGTAATAGGTTCCCCTGCTTCCCACGATTTCTACAAAATGAAATCCCTTGTTCGCCGCCCAGCTTCCCATCCATGAACCACTTACGCCGCTCTTGAAAGAAATTATCGCTGCCCCGAAATCTTCATTGGTCGCCTCAACCCTTAAGGATTTTTCCTCCCTTATAGGGATATAGGTTTTTATCGTCCCGTAAACTTCATCCACTTCACCAAACCAATATTGCATAAGGTCGGAGTCGTGAACGCCGTTATCAAACATGCATCCTCCTCCACTTTCACTTCTCCTGTGGCGCCAGGGTGTTCCACAGAAAATCTTATCGCCTACACCAGCCCACTGGTAAAGGAAAAAGTAAATCTCACCTATCAGCTTTTCCTCCAGCATCCTCTTGATAGCCCTGTTTAAGGGGATTCTTCTATAGTTCTCCGCCACAGCAAAGACAAGACCACTTCTCTCCACTAGTTCCACTATCTTTCTTCCCTCACTTAAGGTAATAGCCAGAGGCTTTTCAATCATGATATGTTTTCCCGCCTTTATTGCTTCCTTTGCCAGGGGGTAGTGGGTGATGTGGGTAGTACATATGGATACTGCCTCTATATCTTTTCTTTTTAAAAGCTCCTCAGGATCGGTATAGACGAGGGGCTGATTGCCAAATAAGCCTGACACCTCCTTTGAAAAGGACTTAGCTCTTTGCTCTTCTACATCACATACTGCCTCAATGCTGAACAGCTCATTCCCTTCCTCTTTCAAATCCTTGAGGCCCTTGAGATGAAATCTGGCCATTCCTCCACAACCGATAAATGCCAGCTTTACCTTCTCTGCCATGTGTCCTTCCTCCTTATTTGTTATCTTACTCGAATTCGGTAAATTTATATACAAGATCAAAGGCTCACATCACAAATCCAATCCTGCTGCCCATAAAGCTCCTCTTATAAGAAGGAGACGGAAAATCTTTTGCTCGCAGGCCTTCCTATCATGTCCCAAGGCAAGGTAAAAGACACGCCCCTTACCCCAGCTTTTCGTCCAGGCAACGGGCATAGCCTTTCCCTTCCATAAAGCTGAGCAGAGGACATTCACCCGGGGATCAAAATCCAAAATATACTGCTCGTCCGTAACCGTGAATTCTGTAAGGTCCTTGGTGATGGGATGCTCAGGATCGACGACGCTCACTTGATATTCTCGATAACGGGGATGAGTGAGGAAACGACCTCCCACCATGGCTTGATATTCAGGACAATCTCTGAAGGAATCCGCCGCAGAATGGATGCCCACATATCCCTTGCCCGAGGCTACAAAATTGAGAAGTCCGTTTTTCTGAGCATCGGTGATCTTGCCCACGGTATAGTAGAAAACAACAATGTCATAGGGATCAAGCCCAGGCGCCTCCAGGACAGAAAGGTCATTTTCCACCTTACTAATTTCGAATTGCTCGTTCTGTGACAGGGCCTCAACGATAGCCTCTCCACACCCTTTAAAATCATGAATTTCCCCTCCGGTAAATACCAGCGTCTTTATCCTTGGCATATATACCTCCTAAAAATGATCATTGATGTAGGTCACCTTTGCCGGAAAGAGCCTCTTTATTTTATCAAGTTTTCCCTTGTTGGGTGCCTTTACCTTTTCAAGCTGCACTGCCTCCTTCAAACCTATGTACCCAATGGCAACCTGTGAGAAGACCTGAATTGAGCATCTCAAATCCGCAGAAACATTGCTCCTGAGAACCTCTACCTTTGCCCTTCCATCTTCAACCTCTACTTTAAAAACTGCGTTATTCCACGGTGCGTAGATATCATCTATCTTCATGGTAAAACTTTCTTTTAAGGCGGGATCAAAGGGATAGTTTTCCAGCACCGATTTTGCGTCCACAACGCGCACCATCATCCCGCTCTGTATCTCAAGCTTATGTCCGGGGTCATCCAGCAAAAGGGAAGTGTTATCGTCAGCCGGCGCCCGCCAGATAATCTGGCGGGCCTGGGCATCGTGAAGATATATGAAATAAAAGAGAGCCTTCTTTGCTCTAAGAGAATCATATGCCAGTTCCTCTACATAAAACTTTTCCTCCCTTATCGAAAAGAAAATATAACCTCGCAAATTATGCTCCTGATCCTCTGTGCCGTAGCAGTGAAAGTTTTTCTCAAATTTTTTTATCTCCTCAAACTTCCTCTTCCACATATCTTGATTGCGCCTGACCCCTCCGTGGTAGTGTTTTATAAAACTTTCGTAAACGCTGTTCATCGAATCAATATCATCAGGACCTAAAGGACGAAAACTCCAGCCTGGATCACCGAACTTCTTCATATCTTCCATATGAAGCGTGTATTTCTTTTTATGAAATCCCAGCTCCCAACCATATCTTCTATAAAATTCGTAAGAGAAGGGACCCAGCATGGAAAAAATCTGGCCGCGTTCTCTCATGATCCTTAAGGATTCGATGAGCATCCTTGAGGCATATCCTCTTCTGCGGTGCTCAGGTAGCGTAGCTACATTAGCAATGCCCCCCATCTTCACAACTCTTTCCCCGAGAAAGATCTCAAAAGGAAAAATATACAAAGATGCAGCAAGCTTTCCTTCCTCATAAGCACCAATACAGTTTTCGGGACTGAAAACATTTTCTGCCAGCCAATTAACGCGCTCCTCTGGCAAACCAAAACAGTACATGTTCATACGCTTAACTAAATCTACATCCTCGCGATTTATGAAACGAACCTCCATGACGTCATCTCTCCTTTCCATTATTTAAAGCACCTTTTTCAAGGTTTACCTTCACCTTACTCCATACATCCCTTCAGATACTCCACGCATTTAGGTAGCTCCTCCTCAGCTTTTCCAGGAATCCTGCATTCCAGGGCCATATATTTGTCATAGCCTATCTCTTTTAAAGCACTGAACCCAGCTTTAAAGTCGGTATGCCCGCAGCCAGGCAAAAGCCGGTTAGAGTCTGCTAAGTGGACATGACAGATAAAATCCTTCCCCTTTTTAATGGCCTCATCTATTTTTGCCTCCTCAATGCTCATATGGAAAAAGTCAGCCATAACTTTAACTGCTGGACTGTTGACCCTTTTAACTATCTCAATTGCCTGCTCTACTGTTTTGATCAGGTGAGTCTCATACCTATTTAGAGGCTCTAAAAGGCAAAAACAGCCCACCTCTTCAGCTTTTTCCCCTATCTCTTTTAGAAGAGTTACCAAAAGCTCCTTCTCTATCTCTTCCGCTCTTTTCCAGGGAGAAAGGTCAGGAATCTGAGGCGGACCGAAAATGGGCACCACTATCAGCCCCACTGCCCCAAGATCTGAGCCGATGGTTAAAAGTTCCTTGATATCCTTTATGGCCTTATCTCTTTCTTCTTTACTCGAGCTGAGCAAAGATCCCCTGTATCCTGCACAGATAGTACTTATCCTTAGCTTACTCCCGGACAGGGCTCCTTTAATCTCCTCCACCCTGTTGACGATATCCATTCCCCAGACTTCAATTGCCTGAAAACCATATTCGGTGGCCTTGTTTACTTTCTCCAAAAAACTTTTGCCAGGAACTAAGTTTTCCTGAATGGCTAACTTCATCTTCCCCTCCTTTTCCTTTTGTTTTACAAGGTTCGCCGTAGATTGGTGACACATTTTCCACCAGGACTTACCTGTACCTTACACCTAACTTAATCCATTTTTCCGGGTGTTTGTCAATTTCCCCATAGGCCTGAGGAACATCGTCAAAGTCTACTACTTGAAGTAAGCCACCTATCTTAAGATTTCCTCTCTGGAAAAGCTCGATAACTGTCCTGTATACGCGTTCTCTGTCCCAACGGGGATAATCTCTATATGGCTCGCTTTCTACCCTGGCGCCCGAGACCATAACCTGACGATTAAAGTGCCACTCCTCCCCCAAGTTCAAGTCCTTTGCCTCACCATGATAAAAGGACACCGGAACTATCGTTCCACCATATCTTGTTCCCCTGATGGCCTGTTGAAGAGCCTTGTACGAGCCGCTCGCCTCTATCGCTACATCGACTCCTTTCCTCTCGGTTGCCAGCTTTATCCTCAGTCCAGCATCAGATGTAACTGGATCTATAGTGAGGTCCGCTCCACACTCTTCAGCTAATTTCCTTCTTGCCGGAATCGGATCCACTCCCACAACAAAACTGGCACCGGAAAGTCTTGCCATTTGCACTGCCAAAAGTCCTATAGCGCCCAGACCAAATACTGCTACCTTATCGCCTAAGCTGATGTGTCCCTCACGGACAGACATTAAAGCCACAACCGCAGGATCAATACATACAACTTGCTCATCCCTTAAACCGGAGGGGACCGGATGCACTTTATCTTCCTCTACGATATGCGTTTCCCGAAAAGGCAGGTATCCATAAACCCTATCGTTTACCTTAAAGGTGGTGACCTTCTTTCCCACTTTAACTATCGTGCCCACGGTCATGTTCCCCAAATGCATTACCCGGCTATTTTCTTTCCTTTCTTTTTTCTTGGGAACGAAAAGCTTAAGCTCCTCATCCCAGCTCTTTTCCTCAAAAGGACTAAGCCCCTTATAAAAGGTTAAGGCGGTGCCGTGTTTTTCAGCTGAAAGCTCGCTCCTTATACACACCTCGCCTGGCCCAGGCATCCTTTCCTCATATTCTCTTATCACCACCTTTCCTTTGCCTACGGCCACGATCTCCCTTGGCATACCTTGCCTCCCTAAAAGAGAAAATCTTATATAAAAACCGTCTCACCTTCTTTTACTATTCTCGTATTTTTGTAAAACTTCTTAAAAAGGTGAGGATGTTCTGTATGCACTGGTATCAAGATTTGGGGGTGAAGTTCCCTGGCAATTTTCACAAGTTCCTCTCCGCTGGCATGGCCTGAGCAGTGAATTTGCTCATAGGGATAAAGGCCGAAATGCTTCAGCCAGTTGTCCGCCTTTTTTTTCTCTATCTCCATTTCCTCATCAAAGGGCTCGGTTACCGAACGAACGTAACAGCTTTGTCGGGGAGGCCTTATGTCTATTAGCTCCTTAAGCTCAAAGAAGTCGCACCTGAATATAAAATGCTCTGGATTGTTTCTTATGTCCCTGTAGGTTAAGGCACTGGAGTGATCTATAAACTCCAGCTCCCAGGGATAGCGGGAATAATCCTGCCTTATGATATCCTCGGGAAAATCGTCCCTTCCGATGAGACCCCAGGTCTTTCTCTGAATATATATCCCCACATCTTCAAGGGAAGGACAATCGCAATTGACCCCGGATAAAAGCTTCAAAAGATATGCCTGCTTGGTATTGATGACCAGCCTTCTTCCTGTTCTTTGAGCTACCTTGAGGAAGGATTTCATCCTATCGAGATCCCTCATGGGAAAGTTAACCACCACCAGCCCTTTTGTCCTCTTCACAACCTCATAAACCCTTTCACCTAACTTTTCCTCCGAGAGGGCGCCTTTTTCCCCTATCCTCGTCCCCTCGATGATTAAGACCTTTGGTTTTATCCTGGAAGCTTTCTCGATGAACCTTTCCGTCAGCTCTCGCTGATAGCCGTGGAATCTAAGATCTCCGGTATATACGATGGGACCATCCGGAGTCTCTATGATGTAACCTAAGGCACCGGGAAGTGAGTGGTCCACGGGAAGCGCAGTTACCTTGATATCGTCTATCTTAATCTCTTGTTTGATAATACGAAAGTCCCTTTTTACCTTGTATCCCCTCATCCTCTTCAAACCTTCTCCTTTTTTCCTTTCCTCCAGCTTAAAGTTCACCTTAAGGTGGATAAAATCGGTAAATCCCGAACTTCCTGTATCCTCCAAAGCCTGCATAATCTTCTCTGTAGCCTCTGAGCTGTAGATAGGTATATCCTCCCTCAGGTGATGAACGTAGGAGATGTGGTCCGCATGAGCGTGGGTTAAAAATACCGCATCGTATTTCCTCTCTTCCTCTTTCCTTCCCATATGCTTGAGGTAGTCAGTCCGATACAGCCCGCTTAAATCCGGAATCAGCCCAAATTCCAGAAAATCACCAATTCCATTAAGCTTTCGAGGCTGAAGAAACTCGGAAAAGTAAAGGCCTGCTCTTTTAAAGCTCATTCCAAAATCAAAGAAAATCTTGCTATTTTTCGTCTGTAGAAGAATCTTGTTTCCTCCTATCTCTTCTACTCCTCCGTAAAATGTAAGTGCGGTCATCTTTATCTTACCCTCACAATTCTTATACCTCTTTATACTTCCACTTTCCCCTGCTAAACCACAAAGATGTGATCGAGCCCTGTATCATATTAGAGATGAGCATTCCCAGCCATATTCCCTTAGTAGCTAAGCCCATTGTTTGAGAAAAGATTATACAAAGAGGAATGTTAAAGCCAAAAAGACACACGCCAGTAATGACCATAGGAGTTAAAGTGTCTCCTGCTCCTCCCATCGCCCTGGCCAATACCATGCCCAGGGCGGTAAAAATAAATCCCCAGGAAAGATAACCTATGAGCTCGGTCCCGATCCTGATTACCTCAGGGTTGCTGTTAAACAAGCTGATTAAAAAATGAGAAAAAGAAAGATAAATTACGGTCAAGCTGGCCATGATAATCCCATATAACCCTGCGGCCAGCCAGGCACTCTTTTCGGCCCTGTCAGGTTTTCCCGCCCCTAAGTTCTGACCAACTAAGGTGGCCGCTGATTGAGCGATGCCAAAGCCAGGCATCAAGACCATCATCATTAACCTCATTCCTACCCCATAAGCGGCCACGGCGAAGGTACCGTAAATGGCCACGATTCTCATCATTACCAGTCCTGAGAAGTTCCTCATCAACATCTCCAAAGAACTGAAGACTCCTATCCTTATGATCCTGTACATTACACCAAAGTCCAATTTCAACTTCCTCAAGCTAAGATGAAGTACGGATTTCTTCAGAAAAAAGGCACGCAGAAGATAAAACATCCCGCATCCTCGGGCGATGACCGTGGCCAGGGAAGAGCCAGCTACACCCATTCGAGGAAATCTCCAGAAGCCAAAGATAAAAAGAGGGTCCAAGGCGATGTTTAAAAAGGTAGCTAAGGCCAAGGCTTTGGTAGGGGTAAGGACATCTCCTGCTCCTCTTAGAGAAGAAGCCAGCAGAATAAAGA